>BNJU01004863.1_pt1 | contig 116990 bp, 147 predicted proteins | sample 8539281 | NCBI WGS metagenome assembly BNJU01 (sample SAMD00202456, study PRJDB9452) | human saliva metagenome | isolation source: human saliva | place: Japan
TTAGACCATTTTTCCAGAAATAATCGATGATATAGGTCAGGCCGTAGGTGTAGATGACGAGGGTGATGGGTTTGCAGAGGATGATGATGGTCATGTAGCGTTTGAAGGTCATATTGGTCAGACCTGCCAGCATACAGATGAAGTCAGCGGGACTAACTGGCCAGATCATCATGAAGATAAAGAAGCGATCGAACCGCTTGCCTTCATTGAGCCAGCCAATGTACTTGTCGTAGGTCTTCTGACTGACCATGGATTGGACGAACTTAGGTCCCGTACATTCTGGCTAGGTGGAAAGATAATGGCACAGCCAATCACGATTCCGATGTAGTTGTAGATGGTCCCAATGATGTGTCCATAGATAAAGACACCAGCGACAGATGTCAGGGCGCCAGGAATAATAGGGACCACTGTTTGAAGGATCTGAAGAAAGATAAAGAGAGGTGGTCCAAAGATTCCGGCTTGCAAAATAAAAGCTGACAAGGTTTCTTTGGATTGAAGGATGCCAGAAAAGTAGGCCCAGATACAAAAGGCCAAGGTCCCAAGAGCTCCAATGATGGACGACCAATTAATGATGCGCTGGAGAAGAGGAGAGACCTCTTTTAAGCTTGTTTGTTTCATAAAAAATTCCGAGTTCTTTTTCTTCTACTATACCATGTTTTTGGAACTTTGTAAGGATTTTGTCTATTTTTTGAGTAGTGAAAGCGACCTGATTGGAGTCTGTCGCTGTTTTAGTCGTGAAGCGGGTGCAAAATGGGCCTTTTTATGCTACAATGAAAGGAGTATAAAAAATGGAGAAAAACGTGTCAATCGAAAATTACAAACCAGATTTTGCGGTGGAAGCAGCCTATGATCTCACCGTTGCAGACTTGAAAAAAACAGGGTATCAAGGCGGTCCTTGTGGATTTGGATAATACCTTGATTGCTTGGAATAATCCGGATGGGAACTCCCTGAGATGCGCCAGTGGTTGCATGACCTTCGTGATGGAGGGATTCGGGTTATCGTGGTGTCTAATAATAGTCCCAAACGGGTCAAGCGCGCTGTTGAGAAATTTGATATTGACTATGAAGCCTGGTCGCTCAAGCCCTTTACCTTTGGGATTGATCGTGCCCTCAAACGTTTCCACTATGAGAAAAAAGAAGTGGTCATGGTCGGGGATCAACTGATGACCGATATCCGGGCTGCCCATCGTGCAGGCATTCGTTCGATTTTGGTCAAGCCTTTGGTCGAGCATGACTCGATCAAGACGCAGATCAACCGGGCGCGTGAACGCCGTGTCATGAAGCAAATGGCCGAAAAATATGGTCCGATTGTATACAAAAAAGGAATTTAAGAATGGAAGAATTATTCTGTATTGGCTGTGGAGCCCCCATTCAGACAGAAAACAAAGAGGGGCTAGGCTATACTCCCCAATCAGCTCTTGAAAAGGGCTTGGAAACAGGCGAAGTCTATTGCCAACGCTGTTTCCGTCTGCGTCACTACAATGAAATCACAGATGTGCATCTGACAGATGATGATTTCCTAAAACTCCTTCACGAAGTAGGAGATAGTGATGCTCTCGTGGTCAATGTAGTGGATATTTTTTTGATTTTAATGGATCCGTTATCCCTGGATTACCACGTTTTGTAGCAGGAAATGATGTCCTCTTGGTCGGAAACAAAAAAGACATCTTGCCCAAGTCTGTCAAGGATAGCAAGGTGACCCATTGGTTGATGGAGCGGGCCCACGAAGAAGGCATGCGTCCTGTCGATGTGGTCCTCACCTCTGCCCAAAACAAGAGTGCTATCAAGGACTTGATGGAAAAGATTGAACAGTACCGCAAGGGCCGTGATGTCTATGTGGTGGGTGTGACCAACGTTGGGAAATCGACCCTCATCAATGCAATCATCCAAGAAATCACTGGGGATAAGGATATCATCACGACCTCTCGCTTCCCAGGGACGACACTGGACAAGATCGAAATTCCACTGGACGATGGATCCTACATCTACGATACACCAGGGATTATCCATCGCCACCAGATGGCTCACTACTTGACGGCAAAAAACCTCAAGTATGTCAGCCCTAAAAAGGAAATCAAGCCCAAGACCTATCAGCTCAATCCAGAGCAAACCCTCTTCTTGGGTGGCTTGGGACGTTTTGACTTTATCAAGGGAGAAAAGCAAGGTTTCACCGCCTTCTTTGACAACGAACTCAAGCTTCACCGAACCAAGCTCGAAGGAGCGACCGCCTTTTATGACAAGCATGTCGGTGGCTTACTAACTCCTCCTAACAGCAAGGAAAAAGAAGAATTCCCACCCTTGGTTTCTCATGAGTTTACCATCAAGGATAAGACAGACCTGGTCATCTCAGGACTCGGTTGGATCCGCGTCAATGGAGAAGCCAAAGTAGCCGTCTGGGCACCAGAAGGCGTCGCCGTCGTTACCCGCAAAGCTATCATTTAAAAATTTGAAAGGAAATAGTTTCTTTATAGACTGGGCGAGTGCAACGAGCCTAGAAAGGATACTTTTCGCTGTGGTGAAAGCCTAAGTAGATATTTTACTACTTAGGCGCGGAAAATTTGAGACTTTAGGCTCAAATTTAAGTCATGGAACTCCGCTAGGAGGTCGCTGACGACCGCCACCACATCAGAAAAGTATCAAAAAAGAAACAATGAAAAAACATGACATTAACATCTAAACAACGGGCTTTCCTCAATAGCCAAGCCCACAGCCTCAAACCCATTATCCAAATCGGGAAAAATGGGCTCAATGACCAAATCAAAACCAGTGTGCGCCAAGCGCTAGATGCGCGCGAACTGATCAAGGTGACTCTTCTTCAAAATACGGATGAGAATATCCATGAAGTAGCAGAAATCTTGGAAGAAGAAATCGGTGTGGAAACGGTCCAAAAGATTGGTCGGATTCTCATCTTGTTTAAACAATCGAGCAAAAAAGAAAATCGTAAAATTTCAGCGAAGGTAAAAGAAATTTAGGACATCGAGGAGAGCAAACCTATGGCAATTGAACTATTGACTCCCTTTACCAAGGTAGAGTTAGAGCCAGAGATCAAAGACAAGAAACGCAAACAAGTTGGTATTTTGGGTGGAAATTTCAATCCGGTCCACAATGCCCATTTGGTCGTTGCGGATCAAGTGCGCCAACAATTAGGGTTAGATAAGGTGCTCTTGATGCCTGAGTATGAGCCACCGCATGTCGATGCCAAGGGGACGATTGCAGAGCACCATCGCCTTAAGATGCTGGAATTAGCCATTGAAGGCATTGAAGGTCTGGAGATCGAGACGATTGAACTCGAGCGGAAAGGGATTTCCTATACCTACGACACCATGCTCTTGCTCAATGAACGGGATCCAGACACAGATTATTACTTCATCATTGGTGCAGATATGGTGGATTATTTACCAAAATGGCACCGCATCGATGAATTGGTGGAGATTGTGCAATTTGTCGAGGGTACAGCGACCACGCTATAAGGCAGGGACTTCTTATCCGGTGATCTGGGTGGATGTTCCTCTATGGACATCTCCTCTAGTATGGTGCGTGATTTTTGTAGCCAAAGGCCGGACGCCGAATTTTATGTTGCCAAAAACCAGTCTTGGACTACATCAAGAAAGAAGGATTGTATCAATGACCTATGAAAACTATCTAGGCTTTTTCTCGTGAGGTCTTGCTTGAAAAAAATGCGTCAAATCCTGCCAGAAAAGCGACTCACTCACTGTTTAGGGGTTGAGAAGGCTGCGCGTGACTTGGCCAAACGCTATGGGGCTGACGAAGAGCAGGCTGGCCTAGCAGGTTTGTTACATGACTACGCCAAGAAATTATCAGATCAGGAATTTCTGGACTTGATCGATCGCTATGAGCTGGATCCAGCATTAAAAAACTGGGGTAACAATGTCTGGCATGGGATGGTCGGGATTTACAAGATCCAAGAAGACCTCGGACTGACAGACCCAGCCATTCTTCGCAGTATTGAGATTCACACCGTGGGGAGCGGACAGATGTCAACCTTAGACAAGATTGTCTATGTGGCAGATTACATTGAGCACAACCGGGCCTTTCCGGGGGTAGATCAGGCGCGTGACATCGCCCAAGTCTCCTTGGATCGTGCCGTGGCCTATGAGACGGCTCGCACAGTCGAACACCTGGCCCACCAAGGATTGCCCATTTATCCCCAAACCCTTGAAACCTATAATGCCTTTTGTGAAGTATTTGAAAGAGGAGCAGTGAGTGAAGACAGCTTTTATCATTATTGACGTACAAAATATCTTAGTGGAAACAGGTTTTGAGACAGAAAAGCTCTTAGAGAAGATCGCTTATTTGCAAGATCAGGCTAGAAAACAGCAGATTGAAATTATCTACATGCAGCATATTGAAACGCCAGAGGCTTTAACTTCGGAAGATTGGCAATTATCTCCCCTGTTGAAAGAGGCAGGCAGAATGAGAAAGGTATTTCAGAAGCGATACAATAGCATATTTAAAGAGACAGGATTAAAAGAATACTTGGATCAACAAGGGATTGAACAACTGGTCCTGTGTGGCATGCAGACAGAATATTGTGTCGATACATCCGTCAAAGTGGGGTTTGAATACGGCTACAAGCTGGTCATTCCAGAAGGAGCTGTCACAACCTTTGATGGAGAGGATATTCCGGCAGAAACGCTTAATGAATTTTATGAAAATATTTGGGCAGAACGTTTTGCGGATGTCTTAGATTACAAATCAATTTTTTAAGGAAAGAGGATTACATGAAAGAAAAAGAACTACTTGAACTAGTTGTTAAAGCAGCAGATGAAAAGCGTGCAGAAGACATTGTAGCTTTGGATGTTCAAAGCTTGACCAGCGTGACAGATTACTTTGTCATCGCAAGCTCTATGAACAGCCGCCAGTTGGAGGCTATCGCTGAAAATATTCGCGAGAAGGTCGTTGAAGCTGGTGGCAATGCCAGCCACGTCGAAGGTGATTCAGCTGGAGGTTGGGTCCTTCTTGACTTAGGTAGTGTGGTGGTCCATGTCTTCTCAGAAGAAATGCGTGCCCACTATAACCTAGAAAAGCTATGGCACGAAGCAAGTGCTGTCGATCTTTCAGCAGCCTTAGCATAAGCAGGTAAACTCAGTTGGTAGCAACTGAGTTTTGTTGGTTAAATTGAAATTCTATGGAAAGAAAGGATGGGGCCTCGTGTTTGGTTAATTTGATAATTGAACACGAGCTAAAAGCTGTGAGAAAAAGAGTAACTTTTCCTTTGTATCTGACGATACGGCAGAAAGTTTCCTATTTTTCTTTGCTTTTAAGGCTCTTTTGTATCTTAGAAAGGATTTGAACTCGTCCTGTAATCCTCGGAAAATAGATAGCTCTCCTTGGAGCTTAGCTCCATCGTCGTGCTCCTAATTTTCTATCGGATTACGGGCGGACTTGGTATCATGAATATGGCGACTTATGAAACATTTGCGGCGGTCTATGATGCGGTCATGGATGATAGTCTGTATGATTTGTGGACGGATTTTTTTCCTCCGGCATCTTCCCTAAAAAGCAAAAGGACCGGAAAAAAATTACTGGAATTGGCTTGTGGGACAGGGATTCAGTCTGTCCGCTTTTCTCCCAAGCTGGGTTTTGATGTGACAGGATTAGACCTGAGTGCTGACATGCTGAAAATTGCTGAAAAAAAGAGCTGCTTCAGCCAAGCAGAAAGATTGATTTTATCGAGGGCAATATGTTGGACCTCTCGCAAGCAGGCACTTATGATTTCGTGACCTGCTATTCAGATTCTATCTGCTACATGCAAGACGAGGTAGAAGTAGGGGATGTCTTCAGAGAAGTCTACAATGCCCTCAATGAAGACGGAGTCTTTATCTTTGATGTCCATTCGACCTACCAGACGGATGAGGTCTTTCCCAGGCTATTCTTACCACGAAAAATGCCGAAGACTTTTGCCATGCTCTGGGATACCTATGAGGATGCGGCACCCCATTCGATCGTCCATGAGCTGACCTTCTTTGTCCAAGAAGAGGATGGCAGCTTTAGTCGCCACGATGAAGTTCATGAGGAACGCACTTATGAAGTTTTAACCTATGACATCTTATTGGAGCAGGCGGGCTTTAAATCTTTCAAATTGTACGCGGACTTTGAAGATAAAGAGCCAACAAAGACCAGCAAACGTTGGTTCTTCGTAGCACAGAAGTAGGAAAGCATGACAGTTACAGGTATTATTGCAGAATTTAATCCCTTTCACAATGGTCACAAGTACCTGCTGGAACAGGCAGAAGGGCTGAAGATTGTGGCCATGTCTGGGAATTTTGTTCAACGTGGCGAGCCTGCCATTGTAGACAAGTGGATTCGCGCGCAGATGGCTTTGGAAAATGGAGCGGACCTGGTGGTCGAGCTCCCCTTTCTCGTGGCTGTTCAGTCGGCTGATCATTTTGCCAAGGGAGCGGTAGAAATCTTGTCCCGTCTAGGAATCGACCAATTGACTTTTGGGACAGAAGCGGTCATAGATTACCAAGCGATTGCGACTGTTTATTCGGAGAAAGAGGCGGAAATGGAAGCTTTCTTGCGAAGCCTTCCGGATGATTTATCCTATCCACAAAAGACCCAAAAAATGTGGGAAACCTTTGCTGGAGTGGAGTTCACAGGAGATACTCCCAACCATATTCTGGGGTTGGCTTATGCCAAGGCTTGTGCTGGGAAGGGATTGCGCTCAAGGCTATCCAACGGCAAGGTGCAGGCTACCATTCAGAAGAAAAAAAGAAGTGGCCTATGCTTCTGCAACTAGTCTACGCCTACACAAGGAAGATCAGGACTTTGTCGCTAGATTCATGCCCAATAGCCAACTCTTTCAGTCGGCTCCACAGGTATCTTGGGAGGATTATGACCAACTGCTCCGTTATCAAATCCTAACCCATCCGGATCTGACACAGATTTTTCAAGTCAATGAAGAACTGGCCCATCGGATAAAGGACGCGGTTCGAAGTGCTAGCTCTGTGGAAGACCTGGTGGAGAAAGTCGCAACCAAGCGCTATACCAAGGCGCGCGTGCGCCGCATCTTGACCTACATCTTGGTAGGGGCGATGGATCAAGCTCTTCCCGATGCCATTCATGTCTTAGGATTTTCCGCAAAGGGACAAGCTCACCTCAAAGGCTTGAAAAAATCAGTAGAAATCGTGACTCGAATCGGTAAGGAACCTTGGGACAGTTTGACCCAGCAAGCGGATCAGGTGTATCAACTAGGCCATCCCCAATTGCCAGAACAGATCTGGGGTCGAGTGCCAGTGAGAGTGGAAGATCAATAAAGGGTGAATAGTCGAGCAACTCCAATTGGAAGGATACGCAAAAAACTCTTCCAAGTCTTGTGATTTGTGATATAATATAAAAGATTGAAAATAATTTGAAAAAATTTAAGGAGAATCCTCATGGGACGTAAATGGGCCAATATTGTTGCCAAAAAAACTGCCAAAGATGGTGCCAACTCAAAAGTATATGCCAAATTTGGTGTGGAGATCTATGTAGCTGCTAAAAAGGGTGAACCAGATCCAGAACTAAATACTGCTTTGAGATTCGTTATTGACCGTGCGAAACAAGCGCAAGTGCCAAAACACGTGATTGATAAAGCGATCGATAAGGCAAAAGGAAACACTGACGAAACCTTTACAGAAGGACGTTACGAAGGATTTGGACCAAATGGTTCGATGTTGATCGTTGATACTTTGACTTCAAACGTTAACCGTACAGCTGCCAATGTCCGTGCTGCTTTTGGTAAAAACGGTGGGAACATGGGAGCTTCAGGTTCTGTATCTTACCTCTTTGACAACAAAGGTGTTATCGTCTTTGCTGGTGATGATGCCGATGCCATTTTTGAGCTTTTGCTTGAAGCAGATGTGGATGTAGATGATGTCGAAGCAGAAGAAGGAACGATCACAGTCTACACTGCTCCAACTGATCTTCACAAAGCAATCGTTGCTTTGCGTGAATCAGGTGTCGAAGAATTCCAAGTAACAGAATTGGAAATGATTCCTCAATCAGAAGTTGAGTTGTCAGGTGAAGATTTGGAAACATTTGAAAAACTTTACAGCGTTCTTGAAGACGACGAGGACGTACAAAAAATCTACACAAACGTAGATGGATTCTAATCACTCATAAGAACTGTAGTGAATCCCATAAATTAAGAAAAAGGATAGCTTCTCAGATCAAGCTATCCTTTTTCTCTGTCTGATGAGGATCTATCTTTTGTAAGTGATGTCCTGTATAAGCGTAAATACGGGTCAGGGGTGATTGGGAGAGTGTGGAAACCTTAAAATAGAAATAATGGTCTCGATGATCCCGACTTTTGGTGTGGTGAAGACGAAAGTAGTTTCGCTGGCCTGCTGCCATAGAGTGGAGAATATCGTCTTCTAAAAAGACGAGCGGCGTAGAAGTAGCGGCCCACTTGTAAAAGTCCATCTCAAATTGGTGGTAATTCTCCGAAAAATAATCAAATTGTAATTCGTGTTTAGTCTGAATAGGTTTCATAGGGCTGTTTCCTCAGATTCAATAAAAATGATAGAGTCTACGAGGAGACGGTGGTAGTGGCCATCGCTTTTGAGAAGAACCTCAGAAGCAGATAAGGTGTGAATCGAACCTGTGTAGGTTGCAAATTGATTCCCCTCTAGAGTTGTGATCGAGATCGTCGTTTGTTGTTGAAAGGCCTGCTCCAGGAGCTGGATCTGTTCAGCAAGTGGAAGAATCGTGAGCTGACTGCGGTCAATTTCTTTTGTATGCAGGGCAGTTGTGTGCTCGGATAAAAAGAAGCCAGCCCATTTGGCCATGCCACGATCTTGAAATTCGCGGGCGGATTGATAAGGGAGATAAGAACGGTCGATCATGTTAATCCATCTAAGCCTCCTGCGGAATGTCCGCCTGTTAGTTTACTGCGTGCAATGGCGCGTGAGTTTTCTAGTAATGAGGAGCCTTTCTGAAGAGAGGTAAAGCCAAATTGGTCCCGAATGCGGTCAATGGTCTGCTGGAGTTTCTCCTCTTTTTCCAAGGCTACTGGGCTCATCAAAGAGAGAAAAGAGTTGAAGAGACTCCTCGACAAGTTCTCCATAAAAAACACCAATCTGCCGAATGGCTCCTCCTTCGTACTTGGAGCGAAAGAGCCGCAGAACCGTATCGGATAAAACCTTGGTGGATTGGGTGGGCTCAATCTTTTGCTGGCAGTGAATGGACGGAAGCCCCTCGATTTTGGAGTAGGAGGCATGAATGGAGACCAGCTGGGTCTTCTTTTTTTTCCGTCGCAAGCGAATAGCCACCTGCTCAGCCATCTCCCGAAACACCAGTTCAATATCAGCTTGTAGATGGTAGTCATAGGGCAAGATTTGAGAGTTACCAATGCCTCGTGACTTTCGGACGATAAGGCTTGTGGACATTGCTTTCATCAATGCCATGAGCATGGAACCACAGTTGAAGGCCCATGACCCCGAATTCTTTCTTTAAGAGATCAGGGTGAGCCTGGGCCAGTTCAGCAATCGACGTGATCCCGATCTTTTGCAATCGTTTTTCAGTACGACGTCCAATGCCCCAAAAATCAGTGAGCTGGGGCAGTTTCAGACCTTACTTTCTACATCTTCATAAGACCAATTGGAGCGCATATTTCGGCAATGCTTGGCTTTCATTGTCCAAGGCTAGCTTGGCAAGAAGGGATTGGCATTGCTGAGGCCGATGGTAGAGTAGATGCCAGTTTCCTGCCAGATCCTTTTTTGGATCCTGGCAGAAAGGAGATCCAGTTTTTCCTTTCGAGAGAGGGAGGGATCTGGAATAAAATAATTTAAGGAAGAGGTCAGATCGATAAAAGCCTTCGTCAATCGAGTAAGGGAAAATATCATCTGGTGCCGCAAATTCCTGAAAGACTTTTTGAATCTCCATATTGACCTGAATGTAAGCATTCATCCGTGGAGGCACAATCAGAGTCCTCTTGGCCCAGGATTCAATGGATGCAATAAAGGCTGGATCTGTTGGGCAATCCTTGTTTTTTAGCGACGTAGCTATTAAATTTTCTGGTTTTGAGGTCAAAAGGTAGGTCGTAGCTACGGCTGACATTTTTCTTGCCAAAGACTTGTTTGAAAACGGGAGAGCTCGCCAAAATCAGGCCAGCAGAATTGTCGCTCCGACTCATGACGCAAAGAGAAGTCGTCAAGGGATTGAGCCCCAGACGGACACATTCACAACTGGCATAAAAACTTTTCATATCCACAAAAGCAATATCAGAATGAGGCTCACGTGAATAATCAAATAGCATATTTAAACCTCGAGTGGAAGAAAATGCCCGACCACAATGCCGACGATTTTGGGCTCGTCTTCATAGGGAGCAAATAAATCATCGTAGTCAGGGTTGATGGATTCTAAGCGCAAACCTTCCGCTTCCCGATAGACTTTCTTGATGTAGGTTTTTCCATTCCAGATGAGGGCGTAGACAGCCCCATCATAGTCAAAGCCAGTCTGCTTCATGAGGGCAACAGAGCCATTGGGATAGAGAGGTTCCATCGAATCTCCGGATACCCAAGAAGCGAAATCGTGCTGGATCTCTTGGTCAAAATAGACAGTTTCATAGTCCGTTTCGTTGTCATAAAAGGTGTGTCCCAAACCGGCTGCTAGCTCAATCGAAAGAACCTTATAAGCAGTCAAGGAAACAACTTTTTGCTGCTGTTCCAATAACTGGCTGGCCAACTGGTCGACTTTCTTTTGATGAGGTGGGGTTAATAAAGGGTAGGTGTAGAGTGCGGAGTCTTTGTTAATAAAGTAGTCCTCTTTAACGGAGAGGCGCTTGGCCAACCTCCTGAGATTTTTTTCGTGTGGCTCCGCTAAGCCATTCTCCCAACTGGAGTAAGTCTTATGAGAAATCTTGAGATCCTCGTAGACATCTGCTTGGGTCAAGCCTTTTTCCAGGCGTCTTTCTTTTAGTTTTTTTGCATCAAACATGTCGCTTCTCCTATGTAACGTTTTAAAAGTTACATATAGTTTATCAAAAATGAATCCTTTTTGCAAGAGAAAAATTCAGTTGAAAACGAATGAAAAGACTTGATTTTTGATTGAAAAAAAGGAGTATAATCAATTCTAAAAATGTCTATAAATGAGGAACTATATGAAAAAAAGTTTTATCCACCAACAAAAAGAAATTTCGTTTGTTAAAACGACGTTTACACAATATTTAAAAAGATAAATTGGACATCATTGAAGTCCAAGGGCCAATTTTGAGTAAGGTCGGAGACGGGATGCAGGATAACCTTTCTGGGATTGAACATCCGGTATCTGTAAAGGTCCTTCAAATTCCTGATGAGACTTATGAAGTCGTGCATTCACTCGCAAAATGGAAACGCCATACCTTGGCACGTTTTGGTTTTGGCGAAGGAGAAGGTCTCTTTGTCCATATGAAGGCTCTTCGTCCAGATGAAGATTCGCTAGACGCTATCCACTCTGTTTATGTAGACCAATGGGACTGGGAAAAAGTCATCCCAAATGGTCAACGCAACATCGCCTACCTCAAAGAAACGGTTGAAAAAATCTACAAGGCGATTCGTTTAACAGAACTAGCAGTAGAAGCGCGCTATGATATTGAGTCAGTTCTTCCAAAACAAATTACCTTCGTTCACACAGAAGAATTGGTGGAACGCTATCCAGATTTAACTCCAAAAGAGCGTGAAAATGCCATTGCCAAAGAATTCGGAGCCGTTTTCTTGATCGGGATTGGTGGAGAGCTTGCAGATGGCAAACCACACGATGGACGTGCACCTGACTACGATGACTGGACAACAGAGTCTGAAAATGGCTACAAGGGCTTGAATGGTGATATCCTCGTCTGGAATGACGTTCTAGGTTCAGCCTTTGAGTTGTCTTCAATGGGGATCCGTGTCGATGAAGATACGCTTCGCCGTCAAGTTGCGATTACAGGGGACGAGGATCGTCTCCAATTAGAGTGGCACAAAGCTTTGTTAAATGGTCTTTTCCCACTCACGATTGGTGGAGGGATCGGGCAATCTCGTTTGGCTATGTTCTTGCTTCGTAAGAAACATATCGGTGAAGTCCAAACCAGTGTCTGGCCTCAATCTGTCCGTGATGAATATGAAAATATCCTATAAGGAAAGAAAGAGTCGAGCAGAGTGCTCGGCTCTTTTAATTGTCGCTTGACCATATCAAATCGCAATTTTCTGATTTTTTTTGGTATAATGGTCCCTATGAAAATAGTATCTGGAACCTATGGGGGACGTCCCCTCAAAACACTTGAAGGAAAAACAACCAGGCCGACTTCTGATAAGGTCAGAGGGGCCATGTTCAATATGATTGGTCCTTACTTTGATGGTGGAAGAGTGCTGGATCTCTATGCAGGAAGCGGTGGGCTCTCTATCGAAGCCGTTTCTCGAGGCATGTCAGAGGCCGTTCTAGTGGAAAGAGATCGTAGAGCGCAGGAGATTGTAGCAGCCAATATTGCCATGACCAAGGAAAAGGAACGGTTTCAACTGCTAAAAATGGAGGCCAAGCAGGCCTTAGGGCTTTTAACGGGCACCTTTGATTTGGTGTTCTTAGATCCTCCTTATGCCAAGGAAGAGATTGTCCGCGATATCGAAACCTTGTGCGAGCGCCAACTCTTGTCAGAGGACATCATGATTGTGTGCGAAACTGATAAACACGTAGAACTTCCTGAGGAAATCGGACAAGTGGGAATCTGGAAAGAAAAAATCTATGGAATTAGTAAGGTAACAGTATATGTCAGATAGAAGTGGATTGTTTACAGGATCGTTTGATCCGATTACCATTGGGCATGTGCAATTGATCGAGCGAGCTAGTCGCTTGTTTGACCGTGTCTATGTCGGAATTTTTTATAATCCGGAAAAAGTCGGACTCTTTTCCATTGAGCAGCGCGTGCGCATGGTGAAAGGGGCCTTGGCTCATTTGGAAAATGTTGAAATTGTGACGTCAACTCAAGAGTTGGCTGTGACAGTGGCGCGCAATCTTGGGGTCATCACCTTGATCCGGGGCTTGCGCAATGCACAGGATCTGGTATACGAAGCCAATATGGATTATTTTAATCACCAGTTGGCGCCTGAATTGGAGACGGTTTATCTCTATGCCCAGCCTCCTTACCAGGCCATTAGTTCAACGCGTATTCGAGAGTTGCTGGCTTTTCAGCAGGATATCTCACCTTATGTCCCAAAGAGTGTAATGGAGGAAATCAAAGATGACACAAGCGAATAAACCAAGCTTGACCCCTAAAAAGAAAAAAGGACGATTGAAAGAATACCGATGGCCGATTGCAGGCGTTCTTTTCTTGCTCCTCTTGCTAGCTGCTTTTGTGATTCGCCTTCCCTATTATATTGAGATGCCAGGAACGGCAGAAGACATTCGATCCGTCATGACAGTGGATGGAAAAATGGATACCAAGTCAGGGATCTTATGACTTTGTAACCGTGGCAGTGAAAGAAGCGACCCCGGCTGATTTGATCTATGCTTGGGCGACACCTTTTACAGATATCTACTCTGCCAAGGATATGACAGGTGGTAGTTCGAGCCAAGAATTTACGCGGATTAACCAATTCTATATGGAAACCTCGCAAAATATGGCCATCTACCAAGGGTTAAAGACAGCTGGAAAAGAAACCCAGATGGACTTTCTTGGTGTTTATGTCATGCAGGTGGCAGATGATTCGACCTTTTAAGGGAATCTTGAACATTGCGGATACCGTCACCGGTGTGAATGGCAAGACCTTTAAGAGTTCCAAAAGAATTGATTGATTATGTTGGTTCTCAAAAAATTGGCGATCCCGTTTCAGTGACCTATATTGAGGATGGACAAACCAAGACCGCAGACGGAAAGATCATCAAATTGTCCAACGGGAAAAACGGAATCGGGATTAGCCTGATCGACCGGACTGAAGCCAAAGGCGATGTTCCTGTCCAGTTTGCGACCCAAGGAATTGGTGGACCAAGTGCCGGTATGATGTTTAGCCTAGCCATCTACACCCAAGTGGCTGATCCAGATCTTCGTCAGGGACGCCATATTGCAGGGACAGGAACCATTAACCAAGATGGAACGGTTGGCGATATCGGTGGGATTGACAAGAAAGTCGTCGCAGCCGATAAAGAAGGAGCAGAAATTTTCTTTGCCCCTAATAACCCTGTTTCCAAAGAAGAAAAGAAAGCCAATCCCAAGGCCAAATCAAACTATGAAACAGCTAAAAGAAGCAGCGAAACAAATTCATTCGAAGATGAAAAATTGTCCCCGTCAAAACCCTTCAAGACGCCATTGATTATTTGAAAAAGAAGTAGAGATTTGGACAAGTAAAATAATGAACTCAGATGAAAACAATACTAAGTGATGATAGGGTTATCAAAAGAAAAGGAGTAGGCTTTGAAAAAGGTATTTGGTGATGGAAGTAAAAAGAAAAATAGGAGAAACTCATAGTGCGAAACAAAAATAAGGCTAGGTTGATCATATTCTAATTATGCTTATTGTTGGTAGTATAATTTTTATGAGACTTAAAAAAATCATCTGAGAAAGATATATAGAGATGATATACCCGTCAAAAATTAGAAAAATACAATTATTTGATAAGGATAAATTTGTTTTTTTGTTGCCGTAAATAATTATTTCGGATGGTGTTGTTTTATATGGAGAAAATTATGTTACAACTGTTTTCTTCGAACACTCTTTATACTGGCAATTTTGAGAAGATTCCTCCGATTGGAAATGAAGAATATTACCAAATTATTAGTTATGATATACAAAAGTGATAAAGAAAAAAATTATTAAATTTCGACTTTATATAAATTGCTTGGGAAAAAAATAATTTGTACCGTGCATCAAATAATGCTCCTCAGACCTATTTACAAAACGGAGACGATTATCTTACACTTAATTTGGAAAAAAATTAAATGATGCACGACTTGATGGGTGATAATATTAGACCTATCCTGTTTTTTTAGCTAATGGGAGAGGATATAATGACATTTCTGAAAAAGAGATGGAGAAGATCAACCAAAAGCAACAACAATATTTTTAAAAAAACAAATATGATTGGTATAGGGGTGGGATCTCTGAACAGATCGACGATGAATCTAGCAAAAGTATAATCTTTCAAGAAACGAAAAATTCACTTTATCCAATGAATTATAAACCGTCTCAAAATAAATGTTTCTGGTTCTAACTTTTCTAAATTATATCCAGAGTTAGAAAAAAAGATATAAAATATCTAAATAGCATTATATTTCCGTCCGAAACAATACAATGAACGCGAATGGTTTGATAAAATCATTCATTGGTTTGCGCCGGAAGGTCAAGATGTCATGGAACTGTATGCCACAGATGAAACAACTGGAGAGAAAACACAAATTCACTCTTATGACGAGTTCGTAGCGTGGATAAAGGCCCATCCGAAGAATTAATCACCTTCTAATCAAATTCAAGTTTTTGCTTATCAATCTCTCTATTTTTAGAGGGATTTTTTCTTTATACTGGTATCAGAAAGAAAGGGAGGTAGTGAAATGATTCAAACCAGTTTGTTTTCCATTTCAGTATTCTTAGCGGGAGTTCTATCCTTTTTCTCCCCATGTATTTTGCCACTGATGCCAGTCTATGTAGGGATTCTATTGGATTCTGAACGTGTGAAAACTGTTCGGATTTTTGGAAGAGATATTTCTTGGTATGGCTTGGTGAAGACTCTTTGTTTTATCGCAGGTCTATCAACTGTTTTCCTGATTCTAGGATACGGTGCAGGGGCCCTTGGCCAGGTGCTTTATGCTCCATGGTTTCGCTATCTGCTAGGAGGGATTGTGATCTTATTAGGGATTCACCAAATGGAAGTGATCAATCTGAGACAACTCCAAAAAGCCAAAAGACCATCCAACTCAAAAAGAATCGGGAGCGCAATGAATTCTTCAATGCTTTTCTGATAGGGGTCACCTTCAGTTTTGGTTGGACCCCTTGTGTCGGACCAGTTTTGAGTTCTGTTCTAGCCATTGCCGCTTCTGGAGGAGATGGTGCATTGCAAGGCGCTCTCCTGATGCTGGTCTATACATTAGGCTTGGCTCTGCCTTTCTTGCTTTTGGCCTTGGCTTCTAGCTGGGTTCTACAACATTTTGCTAAACTCAAGCCCCATATGGGAACCTTGAAAAAAATTGGTGGTGCCCTCATCATCTTGATGGGCATCTTGCTGATGCTAGGAAATCTTAATAGCCTCGCATCCCTGTTTCACTAATCTTGAATGATTAAAGGAGAAAAATCATGAAAAAAATTCTTGCACTTTCTATTGCTACACTTAGCATCGTCACTTTAGCAGCTTGTTCTGGACAGAAATCAGATTCAGACATGAAAAAAACGGACGATAGTAGTATGATGAAGAAGGACGATATGAAGAAGGACGATATGAAGAAGGATGACATGAAGGATTCATCCATGTCCGATGATAAAATGAAAAAAGAAGACATGAAAGATTCATCTATGATGTCTGACAGCAGTTCTGAAATGAAGGACGATATGAAAAAAGATGAGATGAAATCTAGCGATTCAGAAATGAAAGATGAAAAGAGTGAATCATCTGATATGAAATCAGACAAGTAATGAAAGAAGGGAGAGGTCATCTGAGGATGACTTTCTCCTTGTTTAAAGAGGTGATAATGATGAAAAAATTAGCTTTAGTAGCTGCAGGATTCTTGTGTACTGGACTTTTGGGGGCTTGTTCGAGTCAAGGAATGGCTACTTCCAATAAGGATATGAGCCAACAAACAGCCAAAGCTGGGGCTAGGCAACCATCTGGCAAGAAAGTGAAGGAGTTTAGCCTGCAAGGAGTGGATGGCAAGACCTACCGCTTATCCGATTACAAAGGGAAGAAAGTTTACCTCAAATTTTGGGCTTCCTGGTGCTCTATTTGCCTGTCGACATTAGAGGATACCAATGAGTTGGCAAAAGAAGAGGCAGGTAAGGATTATGTGGTCTTATCCGTTGTAGCTCCAACCTTTAATGGCGAAAAAAATCAGCAGCAGATTTCAAAAAACTGGTACCAGTCTTTGGATTACAAGGATTTCCCAGTCTTGCTGGATAGTAAAGGGAACTGCTAAAAGAGTATGGGATTCGTTCTTATCCATCGGCACTCTTTATCAATAGTGATGGGACTTTTCGCAAAGAGCCCATATCGGCTATATGAATAAAGAGGATATCCTCAAGACCCTAGAAAGAACATGCAGTAAGGAGATAGACAATGGAAACAAAATGGAAAGTAGTTTGCATTCTTCTCATTGGCTTACTATCGATTTGGTTTCTTTTTTTCTTTAGTCAAAGGATCAAACGGAATGGATCAATCAGAAACAACGACTGAGAGATCAAAAAAAGCATCGATGAGTCAGACTCCAGTAGCCAAAAAAGAAACAAATGAAACGGTTGATCCAAAGGATCAGCGTGAAATTTATTTGGCTGGTGGTTGCTTCTGGGGCGTAGAGGAATATTTCTCCCGTGTTCCAGGTGTGATTGATGCCGTATCAGGATATGCCAATGGAAAGGGAGAAACGACCAAGTATGAATTAGTCCCTCAAACAGGGCATGCCGAAACAGTTCACATCACCTACAATGTCAAGAAGGTATCTCTGAAAGAATTGCTCCTGCATTATTTCCGGATTATCGACCCAACGTCGAAGAATCGACAAGGAAATGATCAAGGAACTCAATACCGAACAGGTGTCTATTATGTCTCTCAAGAGGACCTTCCAACCATTAACCAAGTCTTTGAAGAGGTAGCAAAAAAATACGACAAACCGTTAGCGGTGGAAAAAGAGCCACTGACTAATTTCATCAAGGCTGAGGACTACCACCAGGATTATCTAAAGAAACATCCGAATGGGTACTGCCATATCGATGTCAATCAGGCTTCTTATCCTGTTATTGATGCTAGTCGCTACTCCAAGCCAAGCGATGAGGAAATCAAAAAGAAGTTATCTCCTGAAGAGTATGCGGTGACACAAAAAAATGATACCGAACGGGCCTTCTCCAATCGTTACTGGGATCAGTTTGATGCCGGTATTTATGTAGATGTCGTGACCGGTGAGCCGCTCTTTTCCTCTAAGGATAAATTTGATTCTGGTTGTGGTTGGCCAAGTTTCAGTCGGCCTATTAGTCCTGATGTGGCCATCTATAAGGAGGATAAGAGTTTCAATATGACTCGGACAGAAGTTCGGAGCCGTGTGGGAAATTCTCATCTGGGCCATGTTTTTACCGATGGTCCCAAGGAAAAAGGCGGCCTTCGCTATTGCATCAATAGTTTGTCTATTACCTTCATTCCCAAAGCAGAAATGAAAGAAAAGGGCTACGGTTATTTATTGGACTATGTCTGAGACAATTCAGTCCATAATTTGCTATAATAAGTATAGCAAAAGACAAGTAGGTGAAAGACATGTATGCGATCATGATTGTGGAAGATGAAGAGCTTATCCGGCAGGGTCTGACTTCCTTAGTGGATTATGAACAGTTTGGAATGACCGTCATCAACCAGGCAGAAAATGGACGTGAGGCCTGGGAGAAGTTTCAAGAGCAACCAGCCGATATCCTTCTAACTGATATCAATATGCCACAAATGAATGGCTTGGATCTAGCCCATCTCGTCAAAGAGCAATCTCCGTCTTGTCATATCATTTTTTTGACAGGTTATGATGACTTTGAGTTTGCGAGAAAAGCCATCAAGTTAGGTGCAGATGATTATTTGCTGAAGCCTTTTTCAAAAGATGATATTGAAGAGATGTTAGCAAAGGTGAAAGGAAAACTCGATCAAGAGCGAAAGAAAGCGCAAGTCGAAGATTTGGTCAGTCATGGTTATTCGACAGACTTGGAAGAAGCCATTCATGCTCGTTTAGCAGATTCTCAGTTAACCCTAAAGGATCTGGCCTATCAACTTGGTTTCAGTGCCCTCTTATCTAAGTGTATTGATCAAGAAAAAATTGGGACTCCCCTTCCAAGACTACCTCATTCAAGAGCGAATGAAGAAGGCTCAACTCTTGCTTCTCACGACAGATCTAAAGATTTATGAGATCGCCGATCAGGTTGGTTTTGAAGATATGAACTATTTTTCTCAACGCTTTAAGCAGGTTGTTGGGGTGACACCAAGGCAGTACAAAAAAGGAGAGCATGAATGAAACGATATCCCTTGCTGATTCAGCTGGTCCTCTACTTTTTTCTCTTCATTCTCTTGCTGTTTGGTCTTATCGGTAGCCTTTACTATCAAACGAGTTCAGGGACGATCCGCCAGCTAACGGAGCGGACGACAAGAAATAGTATCGATCAAAGCAGTCAGTTTATCACCTCCTATCTAAAAAAATTAAAGCAGACCACAACGGTTCTTAGCAAGGAACAGGCTGTTCGCCAATTTGCCCAAGACAAGAGTGCGAATCAAGAAACGGTTCAACACCTGATGCGAACGATGATTGAAACGGATCCGGACCTGGTCTCAGCGGTCTTGGTGACCAAGGATGGACGTCTGGTAGCGACAGATTCCAAAATCAGCATGCAGACTTCCTCAGATATGATGAATGAAAGTTGGTATCAAGAGGCGATTAAGGAAAGAGCCATGCCAGTTTTGACGCCAGCTCGAAAGGAATCCTTGACTTCGGAAAAAGAAAAATGGGTGGTTTCTATTACCCAAGAAGTGGTCGATCAGACTGGCCAAAATCTCGGAGTAGTACGCTTGGATATTGGCTACGATAGCCTTCAGGCTTACTTGGATCACCTTCAACTAGGGAAACAAGGCTTTAGTTTTATCATTAATCAAAAGCATGAGTTTGTCTACCATCCTAAAAAGGCGGTCTATTCCTCCAGCCAAGAAATGCAGGCCATGCAGCCCTATATTGCTGTGAAAGATGGTTATGGCAAAGGAGGGACAGAATTTTATCTATCAGGTTCCGATTCCAGATAGCGATTGGACCTTGATTGGAGTGGCTTCACTTGAAGGACTTCAGATGCTTCAGTCGCAGCTCCTGTACTCTTTCATTGGTCTAGGATTACTAGCTTTGATCATGTGTTTAATAGGGATCAGCTTTGTTCTGCGTTTGTGGATCAAACCCTTACGAGACCTTCAGACCATCATTTTGAGGATTGGAGCAGGAGATGCTCACGTGAGGGCTGCAGCCAAAGGATCTCCAGAATTGGTGGACCTCGCTCAAGCGTTTAATGCCATGTTGGACCAAATCGATCACCTCATGCAACAGGTTAAGGAAGAGGAGCAGAACGCACGGCGTTACGAGTTGCGGGCACTTTCGGCTCAGATTAATCCGCATTTCCTCTACAATACCTTGGATACGATTGTCTGGATGGCGGAGTTTAACGATAGTCGGCGCGTGGTCGATATCACTAAGTCTCTGGCTCAATATTTTCGACTGGCTCTCAACCAAGGCCAGGAGCAAATCCTACTGAGAGATGAAATTGACCATGTCCGCCAGTATCTTTTCATTCAGAAGCAACGTTATGGTGAAAAGCTCAACTATGAAATTCTAGAAGATGAACGGTTGGGCGACTATCAGCTCCCAAAATTAGTGCTTCAACCCTTAGTGGAAAATGCGATTTACCATGGCATTAAAGAGATCGATCGGCCAGGTCTCATTCGAGTGACAACTGAAGTCAGTGGAGACTCCGCCTGCGTATCGATTTTTGACAATGGACGAGGGTTTGACCGATCAGAATCAACAGACCAAACCCTTCTTCGTTTAGGAGGTGTTGGCTTGAAAAATGTGGACCAACGATTGCATCTTCAATTTGGCGAAGCCTATCATATGGAGATTGATTCTAAGGCCAATAGCTATACGAAAATCACTCTTTATTTGCCCCTTTCATCCGGCAATGAATATTCATAGAGGCTGGGACAAAAAGTCCTAGCCTCTCAATTATTTTTGGATTGTCGAGCAAGACGCAGTGGTTGAGTGGGCTCTACTACGCTGATTTCATCAGCTTTTACAGCCCTACTCAACTGTGCGGAGGTGGGACGACGAAATCGAATTCTAACGAATTACCGATTTCTGTCCCACTCTCTTTTTGCTCTCAAAGGAATTTCAACTCTTTTCTAGTCAAATCTGACGCAAGTCATCAAATTTATGATAAAATAAAGTGTTACAGTAAATAGATTTTGATGAAGGAACACTATGCGAAAAGAGATTGACCCTGAATTATATAATTACAATAAATTTCCTGGACCTGTCTTCATCAGGTAGGAGACCAAATCCGTTCAGAAAACCTCTCCTTTGAGCTGTTGAAAAATGAGAAGGAAGCTTTTGATGCGACTGTTTTTGGTCAGCGATTTTCTGAGATTTTAACCAAGTTTGATTACATTGTTGGTGATTGGAGCAATGAGCAGTTGCGCTTGCGTGGCTTCTATAAGGAAGAGCGTGATGTTGCAACGATGGATAAATTAAGTCGCTTAGACGATTATTTGTTAGAATATTGTAGCTATGGTTGTGCTTATTTTGTCCTTGAAAATAAGGAGCCTCATCGTGCTTCTTTTGATAAGAAATCACCGGTCAAAAAAGCTCAATCAGAAGAAAGAGAGCCCAAGAAGCGTTCGCGCAATCGCAAACAAAAAGATCGTTTCCAAAAACGAGAACGCGACAAGGGACAACCAGCCAAAAACTCGAAAAAAACAAGACCGTCTGCTGAGACTAAAAAGACAACGAAGACAGACAACAAACGTCATTTTGTGATTCGACAAAAAGAGGAGTAAGAAAGAATGAAACCATCCATTTATAGTTTAACACGCCAAGATATGATTGATTGGGCGGAAGAAAACGGCGAAAAGAAATTCCGTGCAGCACAAATCTGGGAATGGCTCTATCGCAAACGCGTCCAGTCTTTCGAAGAAATGACCAACCTTTCTAAGGACTTGATTGCAAAGTTAAATGATCAATTCGTCGTCAACCCACTCAAGCAACGAATCGTGCAAGAGTCAGCAGATGGAACGGTCAAGTATCTTTTTGAATTGCCAGACGGCATGTTGATTGAAACCGTCTTGATGCGTCAGCACTATGGATTATCTGTCTGTGTAACGACTCAGGTAGGATGCAATATCGGTTGTACCTTCTGTGCTTCTGGTTTGATCAAAAAACAACGCGATTTGAACAATGGTGAAATCGTGTCTCAAATCATGTTGGTCCAAAAATACTTTGACGAACGTGGCCAAGATGAACGGGTCAGCCATATCGTTGTCATGGGGATCGGAGAACCATTTGACAACTATAACAATGTCTTGAAATTTATCCGGACGGTCAACGATGACAAGGGATTAGCGATTGGTGCTCGTCATATTACCGTGTCAACTTCTGGTTTGGCTCATAAAATTCGTGACTTTGCAAATGAAGGTGTGCAGGTCAATTTGGCAGTGTCTCTTCATGCTCCAAACAATGACTTGCGCTCTAGCATCATGAAGATCAACCGGGCCTTTCCAATTGAAAAATTGTTTGCGGCGATTGAATACTATATTGAGACTACGAACCGTCGGGTGACCTTTGAGTACATCATGCTCAATGAAGTCAATGATGGGGTCGAGCAAGCCTTAGAGTTGGCAGAATTGCTCAAGAATATCAAGAAATTGTCTTATGTCAACTTGATTCCTTACAATCCTGTCAGTGAGCATGACCAATATAGTCGGAGTCCAAAAGAACGGGTCATGGCCTTCTATGATACCTTGAAAAAACAAGGTGTTAACTGTGTAGTGCGTCAAGAGCACGGTACAGATATTGATGCTGCCTGTGGCCAATTGCGTTCAAATACCATGAAACGGGATCGGGAGAAAGCGATTGTTGAACATGCGCAACCTTAAACAAGGGCTGATGGATCATACAGAACTAACAAAAAGAGGAAGAAGGCTGTTACGGAGTGGCAGCTTCTTCTATTTTATCCTCTTGTGTTTGATGTGTTTTTGCCCCAACAGCCAGAGCCAGGTATGGAAACACCGGGTATTCAACATTTCGGTCGTATCGTCGTCCTGCTGGTCCCTCTTAATTCGGTGATGAATCTTGGCCAGATCACCAATGTCCTCCAACTCATTAAGGTCATTCTCCAAAACGTAGCCAATATCTTTTTGTTAAGCCCGCTGGTCTTTCAACTCCTCTGGCTATGGCCCTGGTTGAGGAGTTGCAAACGGGCCTTGTGCTTCGGCTTTGTTATGAGCTTGTGGATTGAATGCAGCCAAGTTCTGTTAGATCTCTTGTTTGATGCCAATCGTGTCTTTGAGCTAGATGATTTGTGGACCAATACCTTAGGGGCTTATCTGGCTTATCTAGGCTTTCAGTATTTCAGAGCACGATTGCTAGCAAAAAATGGTGAAATGTAAAATCCGAACATTTTAACCACTTTTTAAAATTTTTGTTGACAAAGTCAGAAGCGGGAGCTATAATAGCTTCAAGACATCAGATAAGTAGGGATTTTTCTCACTTCCAGGGAGCTTGTGGTGATTGCGAACAAGCAGTGGTGAATCTTGAAATGGGCTGATGCGTTTATGATAATGAATTTGAAACAATAAAAATTCGGTGAGCACACCTTATCGTGCACCCTGTTGTTAGACAGGTCAGAGATGTAGGAGAAAGAATAGCTTCCTACAATTGAGGTGGCACCGCGGTATCGAATCGTCCTCACACAGATTTTTCTGTGTGAGGTTTTTTGTATCTCAAAGGAACCCAGTGAGACTGCAGCTCAAAGGGCCGGCGAGAGAAAAAGATCATAAACAGGATTGAAGATATAGAAAAGAGGACACAATCATGACAGAAACAAAAGGCTATTTTGGACAATTTGGTGGATCTTTCGTACCAGAACCCATTCAAAACTTGCTCAATCAATTAGAGGAAACCTTTGAACAGTATAAAAATGACCCAGAATTTATCGCAGAATACAAACATTATTTGAAAGACTATTCTGGACGCGAAACACCACTCTACTTTGCGGAAAGTTTGACAGAGCATTTAGGTGGGGCAAAAATTTATTTAAAGCGCGAAGACTTGAATCACCTAGGTTCGCATAAATTAAATAACGTCTTGGGGCAAATTCTCTTGGCTAAACGCATGGGCAAAACGCGCGTGATTGCTGAAACAGGAGCAGGTCAACACGGTGTGGCTACAGCAGCAGCGGCAGCTAAGTTTGGCATGGCCTGTGATGTCTACATGGGGGCAGAAGACGTGGAACGCCAACGCTTGAATGTCTTCCGTATGGAAATGATGGGGGCAACCGTCCATGCGGTTGAAACCGGGACTAAGACTTTGAAAGACGCCGTTGATGCTGCGTTTGGAGCATGGATGGCAGATCTGGATGCCTTTTACGTTTTGGGTTCTGCTGTTGGCCCTCACCCTTACCCAACCATTGTGCATGAATTCCAAAAGGTGATCAGTGAAGAATCTAAACGTCAAATCTTGGAAAAAAAGAAGGTCGTTTGCCGGATTATGTCATTGCCTGTGTCGGTGGTGGCTCTAATGCCATTGGTGCCTTTTCTGAATATGTCGCAGAAGAGGAAGTCGGCTTGATTGGGGTAGAAGCAGCTGGTCATGGCTTGGACACCGATCAACACGCAGCGACCATGACCAAAGGGACTATCGGTGTGGTTGATGGTATGAAGACCTATGCAGTCTTTGGCGAAGATGGAAAAGTAGCGCCAGTGTACTCGATCTCTGCTGGTTTGGACTACCCAGGGGTTGGTCCAGAGCATGCTTTCTTTAAAGATTCTGGTCGTGTCGAATATGTAGCAGCGACAGATGATGAAGCAGTAGAAGCTCTTCTTCTTCTCAGTAAGACAGAAGGGATCCTCCCAGCCATTGAAAGCTCACACGCGATTGCAGAAGCGGTCAAACGTGCTCCACAATTGGATAAAGACAAGATCATCATCATCAATGTTTCCGGACGTGGGGACAAGGACGTAGCTGCCATCGCTGATTATCTAGAAGCGAAGGCTGCAAAATAAGAAGAACTTATCTGCAAAACATTGTATAAAGCAGTAAAGCGTGATAACTGAGAAAGAGACAGGGAACAAAGGGAATCGGTCTCTTTCTTTTTTTGAGAAACAAAGACGAGAATGCCTAAGATGGATGCGATCTGAATGAGAATGAGGATCTGGGTAGAAGAAAAGCTTAGCGAAAAGGTAGCTAGTAAGAGAAAATCTCCTGCTCCTATTCCGATAAAGAAAAAGTGAGCTCCGATCGCAAGGAGTAAAAAGACCAGCATGAGGAGATTACTACTGGATAAAAAGAGGACCAGGGCATGGAGACAGCACCAGATGAATAAAGGGTATTCCATAAAGCGAAGGTCATAGATGGCTAAAACGGCAGCTCCCAGTAGTGTTAGAAGTTGAGGCAGAGAAAGAAAACCATTGGCACAGGCCAAAAAGAGCAGGCCACTCCAGACCTCAAAAAGGCAGTACCAAAATGGATAGGTCTGATGACAATACCGACAGCGAAAGCGATGGAGTAGTTGCGAGAGGATAGGGATCAAATCCCAAACTCCAAGGATGTGCTGGCAGTGATCGCAATGACTGCGAGGAGCGAGAATGGATTGGTTTGGAAAACGGTCGACAACTAGCCCCAAAAAAGAGGCGATACAAGTACCGATGGTAAAAAAATAAAAGTTGATCATACTTATTTATTCGTAAAGCAATCGAAAAATATCATCATTTACTTGAAAATCTTGTAAAGCCTTTCTAAATTTGATACAATAATGAACATGAAAAACCTGTATGATGTTCAACAATTTTTAAAACGTTTTGGAATCATCATTTACGTAGGGAAGCGCCTCTATGACATCGAATTGATGAAAATTGAGCTTCAACGTCTTTATGATGCAGGCCTGATGGAGCGGCTCGATTATTTAGAAGCCGATACCGTTTTAAGAAGAGAACACAAGCAAGAATTAGAATTTTTGAAAAAGAGTGAGGTAGAGTGATGGGAAATATCATTGTTTGGTTGGTTATTTTAGGAGCATTTGGATGGATGGCATTTAATTATTTCCGCATCCGTAAAGCTGCTAAATTTGTGGACAATGCGACTTTTGAAGAGCTGATTCGTAAAGGTCAGTTGATTGACTTGCGAGAGCCAGCTGAGTTTCATGCCAAGCATATTTTAGGAGCTCGTAACATTCCTTCTACTCAGTTGAAATTGAGTCTTGCAGCCTTGCGCAAAGACAAACCAATTTTGCTCTATGAGAATAGCCGTAGTTCGCGTGTAACCAATGCAGCTCTCTATCTTAAGAAACAGGGTTATACAGACATTTATGTCTTGTCTTATGGTCTTGATTCTTGGAATGGGAAAGTGAAAAAAGACGCCTAATCTAATAAATAAAGCTCTAACTGCACAAAGTGTGTGGTTAGAGCTTTTTTATCTCGTTTTTTCAAGGAAATCTTTGACCCAAGTGAGCTCTACCTCATTCAAAGGCCGGCTTTCGCTAGGGGCTAACTGAGGATCCAAGGTGAAGGGACCAAAAGACAAGCGTTTTAAGGTCATTACTTTGACTCCAATGGCCAAAAACATCTTTTTCACTTGGTGGTATTTTCCTTCTGAGATTCGGACCTGGGCCTTGCTGTAGCTGGGGTGGCTTTCTAGAATGGTCAAGGAGGCAGGCTTGCAGACAGGGCCGTCTGTGAATGAAATCCCATTCAGAAATTGCTCGATGTGGGCTGCATAGAGCGGACCATTGACTTCTACCTCATAGACCTTCTCCACATGGTATTGAGGATGGAGCAGTTGAAATCCTAAGGGACCATTATCTGTGATGAGGAGCAAACCACTGGTATCGCGATCGAGTCGACCAAGCGGATAGAGGTCTGGGTACTCTTGTTGAGGGTCTACTAGATCGATCACCGTTGGATGGTGGGCGTCTCTTTTGGCGGTCACGGCCCCGATTGGTTTATGGAGCATGTAGTAGTGGTGACGCGGTTCTTGAATGATTCGTTCCCCTATTTGAATCTGTTGGAGTCCAGGGTCGATGTTTTGGGATAGCTTTGAGCTGGTAGGTGATCGACCAAGATTTGCCTTCGGGCTAGAAGTTGTTTGATGTCTTTGCGAGCGTACTGATGGTCTGCCATCAATTGATCTAATCTCATGGGAGCCTCTTTTTCTGAAATTCTTATCATCAGTGTATCATGAAAAGAAAAGGAAATCGAGTCGGAGAAAAGAAATGAAGATGAAAACATTTACAACTAGCTGAACTGTGTTTTTTAGATAGGACTGTGGTATAATTGTTCAGTTAGAAATATTATTTAAAATTTTATAGAGGAAATCATGACAAAATTAAGAGAAGATATTCGTAACGTTGCGATCATTGCCCACGTTGACCATGGTAAAACAACCTTGGTAGACGAATTGTTGAAACAATCGCACACCTTGGATGAACGTAAAGAATTGCAAGAACGTGCAATGGACTCAAACGATCTTGAAAAAGAACGTGGGATCACGATCCTTGCTAAAAATACAGCCGTTGCTTATAACGGAACTCGAATCAATATCATGGACACACCAGGACACGCGGACTTCGGTGGAGAAGTGGAACGGATCATGAAAATGGTTGATGGGGTTGTATTGGTCGTAGATGCCTACGAAGGAACAATGCCTCAGACTCGTTTCGTATTGAAAAAAGCCTTGGAACAAGATCTTGTTCCGATCGTTGTAGTCAACAAAATCGATAAACCATCTGCTCGTCCAGAAGAAGTTGTAGATGAAGTTCTTGAACTGTTCATCGAATTAGGTGCGGATGATGACCAATTGGAATTCCCAGTTGTTTATGCATCAGCGATCAACGGAACATCTTCGCTTTCAGATGATCCGGCTGATCAAGAGCACACAATGGCACCGATCTTTGATACCATCATTGATCACATCCCAGCACAGTTGATAACTCAGATGAGCCTCTTCAATTCCAAGTATCCCTGCTTGATTACAACGACTTCGTTGGACGTATCGGTATCGGACGTGTCTTCCGTGGTACTGTAAAAGTTGGGGATCAAGTAACCCTTTCTAAATTGGATGGAACGACTAAGAACTTCCGTGTTACCAAACTCTTTGGTTTCTTTGGTTTGGAACGTCGTGAAATTCAAGAAGCTAAAGCGGGTGACTTGATCGCGATCTCTGGTATGGAAGATATCTTCGTTGGAGAAACCATCACACCGACAGACGCAGTTGAAGCTCTTCCAATCCTTCACATCGATGAACCAACGCTTCAAATGACCTTCTTGGTTAACAACTCACCATTTGCTGGTCGCGAAGGAAAATGGGTAACCTCTCGTAAAGTTGAAGAACGCTTGCAAGCGGAATTGCAAACAGACGTCTCTCTTCGTGTTGACCCAACTGATTCGCCTGACAAATGGACAGTTTCAGGACGTGGGGAATTGCACTTGTCTATCTTGATCGAAACCATGCGTCGTGAAGGATACGAATTGCAAGTATCTCGTCCAGAAGTTATTATCAAGGAAATCGATGGTGTCAAATGTGAACCATTTGAGCGTGTACAAATCGACACACCAGAAGAATACCAAGGATCTGTTATTCAAAGCCTTTCTGAACGTAAAGGTGAAATGTTGGATATGATCTCAACTGGTAACGGTCAAACTCGTTTGGTCTTCCTTGTTCCGGCGCGTGGTTTGATTGGATACTCAACAGAGTTCTTGTCAATGACACGTGGTTACGGAATCATGAACCACACCTTTGATCAATACTTACCAGTAATTCCAGGAGAAATCGGTGGACGTCACCGTGGTGCTCTTGTTTCAATCGATAACGGAAAAGCAACCACTTACTCTATTATGTCTATCGAAGAACGTGGTACGATCTTTGTCAATCCAGGTACAGAAGTTTACGAAGGAATGATCATCGGGGAAAACTCTCGTGAGAACGACTTGACCGTAAACATTACGAAAGCAAAACAAATGACCAACGTTCGTTCAGCTACCAAGGACCAAACAGCGGTCATCAAGACTCCTCGTATCTTGACCTTGGAAGAATCTCTTGAGTTCTTGAACGACGATGAGTATATGGAAGTAACACCTGAATCCATCCGTTTGCGTAAACAAATCTTGAACAAAGCAGAACGCGAAAGCAAATAAAAAGAAAAAATCAGCAGCTGCTGAATAATACTGAAAGAAAGGAGAAACAAAATGGTCTATTTTATCTTAGGGATTTTGATTCTCCTTTTTTATCTTTTTATGACACCAAAAAGCATCCGTGGCACGTTAGATAGTGTAGTATTGGTTATTTTGATCGTCTCGATTATCGTTCTCACTTGCCTTGCTATTTTTCAAATTTTTCAATTACCATCTGAATTTTTTGTTGGCGCTTTTCTAGCCTCTATTGGTTATCTAGCTTTAGTGGATATTTCAAAAATGACAACCAAACAGAAAAATAAACGATGACGTGATTTTTAAAGCCCTTTGGGCTTTTTAATTTTGCTAAAAAAAGGTAAAATAGAGAGTGATAAAAATGGAGCGAAGAAATCATGAAATTTGTGAAACAATTTGAAAATAAAAAGGTTCTTGTATTAGGTTTGGCTAAGTCAGGCGAGTCAGCTGCCCGTTTGTTGGATCGCTTAGGAGCGATTGTGACCGTCAATGATGGCAAACCTTTTGAAGAAAATCCAGCAGCACAAAGTTTACTGGAAGAAGGGATTAAAGTTGTGACAGGAGGCCACCCTCTGGAGTTGTTGGATGAAGACTTTGCGGTCATGGTCAAAAATCCAGGAATCCCTTATACGAATCCGATGGTCGAAAAAGCGCTTGAAAAGGGTATTCCAGTCCTTACTGAAGTAGAATTGGCTTATCTGATTTCGGATGCGCCAATTATTGGGATTACAGGATCAAACGGAAAAACGACGACGACAACCATGATCGGGGAAGTCTTGACGGCTGCTGGTCAAGGTGGTCTATTGTCTGGGAATATTGGTTTTCCAGCCAGTCAAGTCGCACAAACAGCGACAGAAAAGGAAGTTCTGGTCATGGAATTGTCTTCTTTCCAATTGATGGGAATTGAAGCCTTCCATCCAGATATTGCAGTGATTACCAACCTCATGCCAACCCATATCGATTATCATGGTTCTTTTGAAAATTATGTAGCTGCTAAATGGAATCTTCAAAAGAATATGACAGAAAAAGATGTCATTGTATTGAACTTCAATCAAGACTTGGCTAAGAAACTCGCTACAAAAACCAAGGCAAGGGTCCTTCCATTTTCTACAATCGAAAAGGTGGACGGTGCTTATTTGGAAGATGGACTTCTCAAGTTTAAGGGAGAAGTTGTTATGCGAGCAGATGAACTGGGGGTTCCAGGTAGCCACAATGTAGAAAATGCCTTGGCAACGATAGCTGTTGCAAAAGTCCGGGGTGTAGAGAATGAGGTCATTAAAGAAACCTTGTCGGCCTTTGGAGGTGTGAAACACCGTCTTCAATATGTGGATGAAATTCAAGGTGTCAAATTCTACAATGATAGCAAATCGACCAATATTTTAGCAACACAAAAAGCTCTTTCTGGTTTTGATAACAGCAAGGTGATCTTGATTGCAGGAGGGCTCGATCGAGGCAATGAATTCGATGAATTGGTACCTCATATTACAGGTCTAAAGGAAATGGTGATTCTAGGGGGAATCGGCTCCTCGAGTGAAACGCGCAGCCGATAAAGCAGGCGTCCCTTATGTCGATGCGGCAGATGTAGCAGATGCTACAAAGAAAGCCTTTGACTTGGCTAGCCCTGGAGATGTTGTGCTACTAAGTCCTGCCAATGCTAGCTGGGATATGTATCCGAATTTTGAAGTGCGTGGGGATGAATTCCTTGCTACTGTAAAAGGGTTGAAATAAGATGAAAAAAATAATGTTTACTGGTGGGGGAACCGTGGGACATGTGACCCTTAATCTCCTCTTGATTCCAAAATTTATCGAAGATGGATGGGAAGTCCATTATATTGGGGACAAAAAAGGAATCGAATACCAAGAGATCAAAAAGTCTGGATTAGAGGTACGATTCCATTCAATTGCAACGGGGAAATTGCGTCGCTATTTCTCTTTCCAAAATATGATGGATGTTTTCAAGGTAGCTTGGGGAACGCTTCAATCCATAGCAATCCTACTTCGTGTGCGTCCGCAAGTTCTCTTTTCAAAAGGTGGATTTGTATCGGTGCCACCGGTGATCGCAGCCCGTCTCACTCGTGTACCAGTCTATATCCATGAGTCTGATCTTTCTATGGGATTGGCCAATAAAATTGCTTATAAATTTGCTACCAAGATGTACACGACCTTCGAGCAAGCTCATGGTTTGACAAAGAGTGCGCATATCGGTGCGGTGACCAAGGTCACAGATCATATTTCTCCAACTTCAGAAGTTTTAGAAGAAAAAACAAAAGGATTTCGAAAAGAGTTGCCGACCCTTTTATTTGTCGGAGGATCAGCAGGTGCGCGTGTCTTTAATGAATTTGTGACAGAGCATCAAGCAGAGCTCTTGCAACAATACAATATCATCAATTTGACAGGCGATTCAACATTGAATCAGGCTGAGGGTGGCTTGTATCGAGTAGATTATGTAACCGATCAGTATTTGCCCATGCTCCAGAAGGCCGATTTAGTGGTGACTAGAGGTGGGGCCAATACCTTGTTTGAACTCTTGGCCATGAATAAACTCCACCTGATTGTACCGCTAGGAAAAGAAGCCAGCCGTGGCGATCAGATTGAAAATGCCCAGTATTTTGTGGATAAAGGTTATGCAGAGCAATTGCAGGAAGATCAATTGACGCTCGAAACCTTTAATGAAACCATTCAAGAAATGTTGAAGCAAAGCCAAGTCTACCACCAAGCAATGGAAAAATCGACGGAACTCCTTTCACTAGACGATTTTTATGGCCTGCTTCAAAAAGATATCAGTAAGGGAAAAGATGACGGACGACAATAAAAAAACACCAACGGATGACAAAATTACAGAATTGTCAGCCTGGCAAAAAAGAAATAAAGAATATTTAGAAAAAAAAGCCTTAGAAAAAACGGAAGAGTCTAAAGCTGTGGAAACTGAAAGAGAAGAAGCAAAAGAAAACGAAGATCTTTCAGAAAAAGAAATAGCTTCTGTCTCAGAGGAAGAAACTGACGAAATAAAAGAGTCTGAAGAGGAAAATAAATCTGAAGTCGAAGAGGATCCAGAAACGGATGGGGAAAGTTCAGATGGAGAAAAAGTACGATCCAGCTATAGAGGAGCTAGATCATTTAGAGAAGCAAGTGAAAAAGCCTTCATTTTTTGAACGCTTGAAGACGAAAAAATCGAAGAAGGAACCGGCAGTGGCAAAACGTCATATCTATCGTGCCCTTCCTGTTTTAGGGATTAGCTCGTTGGTTGCACTTCTTTCTCTTTATTTCTTAAGTCCTTTATCTACACAAAAAGTGATTGAATTTTCTGGAAACAAAGTGGTTGATCAGCAACAATTGTATAAAAAAAGCCAGATCAAAGAAGAAGATTATACTCTGACGACCTTTATTCATAAGTCGATTTATGAACAGAATATGAAAGCAGCTAGCCCGTGGATCAAAGAAATACATATGAATTATCACTTTCCAGTGACCTTTAAGGTCAATGTGACAGAACATAAAGTGGTTGCTTATTATGTTACGGGAGAAGATCACTACCCAGTATTAGAAAATGGTGAGGTGGTTGAAATAGTCACTCCAACGTCTGAATTACCGTCTTCTTATATTAGTTTGAAGTTTTCAGATCGGGAATTGATTAGACAATTTGTAAAAGAAATGTCGTCCATTTCCTCTTCAATCACCAATGGTATTGTTTCTGTTGATTTGACACCTAGTAAGGTAACGAAGGATCTGGTGACTATTACCATGAAAAATGAAAATAAAATCTTTGATTCCTATTTCGCAAATTAACCGAAAACTTTCTTACTACAAGGCTATCAGTAAACAATTGGATGATGCTTCAACTATTGATATGGAAGCAGGAATTTTCAGCTATAGCGAACAATCGATCGCGGATGCGAAAGAGAAGGCCGAAAAGGAGAAAGCTGAAGCTTCCGAAAACCAAGGAGAACATTCTGAGGAATCAACGCAAGAGTCAAATACAGAGGAACGGAATCCTTCAGGAAATGACTAAAGCCCATAAATTATCTCAAATAATTAAAGAAAAAATGTCCATTATATGCTTCTTTGTGATATAATGAAGTTTGGATAGTTCTAACCAAAAGGGCTATAAATAGATGTAAAGTGAAAACAAATAAAGAGAGAGGACTGGTGTAATGGCTAGAGACGGCTTTTTTACAGGTTTAGATATCGGTACTAGTTCAATAAAAGTATTGGTGGCAGAACATGTCAACGGAGAAATGAATGTAATTGGAGTCAGCAATGCAAAAAGTGCTGGCGTCAAAGATGGAATTATAGTAGATATCGAAGCTGCTTCAACTGCAATTAAAAATGCAATCAGCCAAGCTGAAGAAAAAGCAGGGATTTCAATCAATCTAGTCAATGTTGGGTTGCCTGCAAACTTACTACAAATCGAAGCAACTCAAGGAATGATTCCAGTCACAAGTGATTCGAAAGAAATCACAGATGCAGATGTTGAAAATGTTGTCAAATCTGCACTCACAAAAAGTATGACACCGGATCGTGAGGTAATCACCTTCATTCCTGAAGAATTCACAGTAGATGGTTTCCAAGGAATTCGCGATCCACGTGGAATGATGGGAATCCGACTTGAAATGCGTGGACTTCTTTATACAGGGCCACGTACCATTTTGCACAATTTGCGTAAAACAGTTGAACGTGCAGGCTTACAAGTTGAAAAACATCATTATTTCACCACTTGCTATGATCAAAAACAGTCTTGAACGAAGGTGAACGTGAATTCGGAGCAACAGTGATTGATCTGGGTGGTGGCCAAACAACAGTAGCATCTGTTCGTAGCCAAGAACTTCAATTTACAAATATTTACCAAGAAGGTGGCGATTACGTTACCAAAGATATTTCTAAGGTATTGAAGACTTCTCAAAAATTGGCAGAAGGCTTGAAGTTCAACTACGGTGAAGCCTATGTTCCATCTGCTGGAAACGAAGTATTCCATGTAGAAGTCATTGGTGAAGTAGAGCCAGTTGAAGTTACAGAGAAGTACTTAGCTGAAATCATTTCGGCACGGATCAAACACATTTTTGAGCAAATCAAACAAGACCTCGAGAGAAGACATTTATTGGATCTTCCTGGAGGTATTGTGATTATCGGTGGAGGTGCGATCCTTCCTGGTGTTGAAGAATTGGCTCAAGAAGTCTTTGGTGTAAATGTAAAATTATTTGTTCCAAATCAAATTGGAATTCGCAATCCAGCCTTTGCCCACGTGATTAGTTTGTCTGAATATGCAGGCAATTTGACAGATGTGGACATTCTTGCTCAGGCTGCTGTGCATGGAGACCAACGTCTTCGCCAGCAACCAATTCAATTTGATCGACCAGCTCAACCTCAAGCACAACCGCAACCTGCTATTCCAGCACAACCGGTAGTACCAGCTTACAATGCTGAAAAGATCGAATCTCCAGTAGCTGCACCAGAAATTCCTGCAGCGAATAGTGATAGCAATCAAGAACAAAAAGCTACATTCACAGACCGAATGAAAAATTTAATCGGTAATATGTTTGATTAAGGAGTGTAAGTATTTATGACATTTTCATTTGACACAGCAGCGGCACAAGGTGCAGTAATTAAAGTAATCGGTGTCGGTGGCGGTGGCGGTAACGCCATCAATCGTATGATTGACGAAGGCGTTGCCGGTGTAGAATTCATCGCAGCTAATACAGATGTTCAAGCACTTTCAAGTGCAAAAGCTGAAACAGTTATCCAATTGGGTCCAAATTGACTCGTGGATTGGGTGCTGGAGGTCAACCTGAAGTTGGTCGTAAGGCGGCTGAAGAAAGCGAAGAAGTGTTAACAGAGGCTTTGCAAGGTGCAGATATGGTCTTCATTACTGCAGGGATGGGTGGAGGATCTGGTACAGGTGCTGCACCAGTCATCGCTCGTATTGCCAAAGCTGTAGGAGCTTTGACAGTAGCGGTTGTCACTCGTCCATTCGGGTTTGAAGGTTCAAAACGTGGCAACTTCGCTATTGAAGGGATCAATGAACTTCGCGAACATGTTGACACATTGTTGATTATTTCTAATAACAACTTACTTGAAATTGTGGACAAGAAGACACCGCTTCTTGAAGCTTTGAGTGAAGCAGACAACGTTCTTCGTCAAGGTGTTCAAGGGATCACTGACTTGATCACAAGTCCTGGATTGATCAACCTTGACTTTGCAGACGTGAAGACCGTTATGGAAAACAAAGGGATGCCCTCATGGGTATTGGTGTTGGTAGCGGTGAAGAACGCGTTATCGAAGCGGCTCGTAAAGCAATTTACTCTCCACTTCTTGAAACCACAATCGATGGTGCAGAAGACGTGATCGTCAACGTAACAGGTGGTTTGGATATGACTTTGATCGAAGCTGAAGAAGCTTCAGAAATTGTGAACCAAGCTGCAGGTCACGGAGTGAACATCTGGTTGGGTACATCTATCGATGAAACCCTTAAAGATGAAATCCGCGTGACGGTTGTTGCAACTGGTGTCCGTCAAGACAAGGTAGAACGCGTCAGCGGAATTGCTTCCTCACAACGTCCTTATAAAACAGGACCACGGGAACAACGCCCACAAGCTGCACCATTTGACCGTGAATTTGATTTGAAACAAGATGTTGAATTGCCAACAACTCCAAGTCGTCCAGCGGTAGAACCAAACCGTGGCTCAGCTTTTGGTGATTGGGATATCCGTCGTGAGAATATCGTTCGCCAAACTGAACCAACATCAACTCATCAAGTTGATCGTTACGTAGATTCATCTTCAGATGATGATGAATTGGAAACACCACCATTCTTCCGGAATCGTTAATCATGAATCTGATAGAGAATGCTGATCTTGTTCGGCAACAAGTAGAAACTGCAAGAAACAAAGCTAACCGTCAAGATCAAGTCAATGTGATAGCTGTCACCAAGTATGTGGATGTTGCCACAACAGAAGCACTGGTGAAAACAGGGATTCAGCATATCGGTGAAAATCGTGTCGATAAATTCCTAGAAAAGTATCAAGCACTAAAAGAGTATGATCTTACTTGGCACTTGATTGGGAGCCTCCAACGGAGGAAAGTAAAAGATGTAATCAATTTCGTCGATTACTTTCATGCCTTGGATTCGGTGAAGCTTGCTCAAGAAATTCAAAAACGAGCAGAACACCCGATCAAGTGTTTCCTCCAAGTGAACATTTCTGGTGAAGAAAGTAAGCATGGATTTGCACCCGATGAACTGGATGATGTTTTAGCAGAAATTGCACAGCTGGACAAAATTGAAATTGTTGGTTTAATGACGATGGCTCCTTTTGAGGCTAGTCAAGAAGAGTTGCAGGATATTTTTTCAAAAACTCACCAACTTCAGAAACAACTAGAAAAGAAACAATTAAAAAATATGCCTTTTTCAGAACTAAGTATGGGTATGAGTCGTGACTTTGAAGTAGCCATTGCGAACGGAGCGACTTATGTAAGAATTGGGACATCATTTTTTAAATAGGAAAGAACTATGTCATTAAAAGATAAATTTAACAACTTTATTGACTACTTCACAGAAGACGGTGAAGAAGTAGAAGTTCGCGAGGCAAAAGCAGCTGGGGCGGAAACACAACCAGTTCCACAGCCACAGCCGACTCCTCAAGTGACTTCTCCACGTCCACAGATTAGTCAAAGAGAACCAGTAAAACCAAAACCGACTCCTGTCGCACCTGTTACGACTCCAGTGTCTACAGCGGCAGTGAAGGAACCTGTTTCAACAACGAAATACATCTGAAAATATTACTCGCTTGCATGAACGTCAACGTGAATTGGCTGCTAATCGTGCGAATACAGATGAAAAGATTACCATTGATGTACGCTATCCCCGCAAATACGAGGAAGCGACTGAAATTGTTGATCTATTACTATCTAATGAGAGTATCTTGATTGACTTCCAATATATGACAGAAGTACAAGCACGTCGTTGTCTAGATTATTTGGATGGGGCTCGTTATGTTTTAGCAGGAAATCTTCGTCGTGTTGCAAGTACGATGTACTTGTTGACTCCAATTAATGTAGTCGTTAACATTGAAGATATCCGCCTTCCAAATGATGTGGAAGTGACAGAATTTGACTATGATATGAAACGTAATCGTTAAGATGATTATCTTTCAATACCTATCAAATATCATTCAAATCTATTCCATCATACTTGTGATCTATGCCTTACTATTTTGGTTCCCTGGGGCACCTCAGAGTACTCTTGGACAAATGGTTCACCGCCTAGTTGAACCATTTTTGAGCCTTTTTAGAAAGCTACCCTTGCAGTTTGGAGGCTTGGATTTTACGGTTCTTGTAGCGCTGCTGGTTTTGAATGTATTAAACCAGTTGTTGGGGCAACTATTTCTACAATTGATTGGTTAGTATACGATGGGACAGAAAGAGATTTACCAACATTTCAATCGTGAAGATCACGAATTCATTGATCGTTGTATTGAATTGTCTGAAAGAGTGATGGAACGCTATTCTGTTGAGGTGACGGGTTTTTTAAACCCTCATCAGGTCACTATTTTACGAAATGTTGCCGCTAGCTATCAGTTACAGGTCTTTGCTTCTAGTGATGAGCAGAATATGGAGTATGCAAAGGTTATTGTTGCTCCGGATTATTATCAATTGGATCCAAATGACTTTGATCTGGCCTTATTGGAAATGGTCTATGCTTCAAAATTTCATCACTTGAGTCATTCCCAGGTACTGGGTACCATTGTTCACCAATTAGGGGTGGAGCGCAAGTCCTTTGGAGATATTCTGACGAGTGAAGGAAAGATCCAAGTATTTGTTGAACAGCGTTTTGTTCACTATTTTATGGATCACATCCAGAAAATTTCTCGGGTACCTGTTAGGCTTAGGGAAGTTCCTCTATCAGAACAAATGATCGTAGAGGAAGAAAGCCAGCAACGAGATATTCTCGTGTCGAGTTTTCGGCTAGACAAGGTGATTGCTGGGACCTTCAAGCTTTCGCGTTCACAGGCTAGTCAGTTGATTAGTTCTGGTTTGGTGAAAGTTAACTATGCGACAACTTCCAATGTTAGCTATGCTGTAGGTCTGAATGATTTAGTCAGTGTCCGACGCTTTGGGCGTCTTAAAATTGTTTCTGAAAATGGTATTTCAAAGAGTGGAAAATACAAATTAACTGTTGAAGTACTCTTAAGTAAAAAATGAGGAGGAGTTATGGCTCTTACTGCTTTAGAAATTAAAGATAAAACTTTTGGCGTTAAATTTAGAGGGTATGATGCGAACGAAGTAGAAGAATTCCTTGATATCGTTGTGCGTGATTATGAGGATCTTGTTCGTTTGAATCATGATCAAGAAACAAAAATTCATGCCCTTGAAGAACGGTTGAACTATTTTGATGAAATGAAAGATTCATTGAGTCAGTCAGTTTTGATTGCGCAAGATACTGCTGAACGTGTGAAGCAAGCTGCTAATGAGCGTTCAGAAAATATTGTTCGTCAAGCAGAGCAAGATGCACAACATTTAGTTGATGAGGCTAAACAAAGCAAATGAAATTCTTCGTCACGCAACGGATAATGCCAAGAAAGTTGCAGTTGAAACGGAAGAATTGAAAAACAAGACACGTGTCTTCCATCAACGTTTGAAATCAACAATCGAAAGCCAATTGAGCATTATCGATACGCCTGAATGGGATGAAATTCTTCGTCCAACTGCTATGTATATTCAGACAAGTGATGAAGCTTTCCGTGAAATTGTTGAAAAAGCTTTGGGTGAATCAGTGCACCATCATCCAGAAAATGAGAATATCGATTTGACTCGTCAATTCTCTCCAGCTGAAATCGAAGAATTGCAAAAACGCATCGAAGCAGCTAATTTAGAATTGGGTGCAACACAAGCGTTTGAAGGTTTGAATGAAAAAGTTCAATCCGCTTTAGAAGAAGCAGAGCACGCTCGTCATGAAAATGAGGCGGTTGTTGAGGAACCGGTTCAACCAGAAGACGAAACGAATCGTGAATCTGTCAATATTTTATAATTTTGTAAAAACAGGTCCATTAATGATAGGTCTAGCGAGCAGATGATGGTGGAAGGTCTGCACTCCCTCTTAATGGATGATCCTTTTACAGTATTCGTTCTGAACCCTTGAGTAAGAACGGACGTTTCCCTCGTTACGGGATGAGAGGAGAAGGTCGCTTGCGACTTCTCGAACAAAGGTGGTACCACGAGCAATCGTCCTTTTTAGGATGCTCGTGTTTTTTTATAGCTTTTAAATCAATAAGGAGACACAATGAAACTCAAAGAAACATTGAATCTTGGAAAAACAGCTTTTCCAATGCGGGCTGGGCTTCCAACGAAAGAACCTGTTTGGCAAAAAGAATGGGAAGATGCAAAATTGTATCAACGCCGTCAAGAGTTGAATGAAGGGAAACCGCATTTTACCCTTCATGATGGCCCTCCGTATGCCAACGGAAATATTCACGTGGGACATGCCATGAACAAGATCTCAAAAGATATCATTGTTCGTTCCAAATCTATGTCAGGATTTTACGCCCCTTATATCCCAGGTTGGGATACCCATGGTTTGCCAATTGAGCAAGTCTTGGCTAAACAAGGTGTGAAACGCAAAGAAATGGACTTGGTTGAGTATTTGAAACTCTGCCGTGAATACGCTCTTTCTCAAGTAGATAAACAACGCGAAGACTTCAAACGCTTGGGTGTTTCAGGTGATTGGGACCATCCTTATGTGACCTTAACGCCTGACTATGAAGCGGCGCAAATCCGCGTCTTTGGCGAAATGGCCAATAAAGGTTATATCTACCGTGGGGCTAAGCCAGTTTACTGGTCTTGGTCTTCTGAATCAGCTCTTGCTGAAGCAGAGATTGAATACCATGATTTGGTATCAACGTCTCTTTACTATGCTAACAAAGTTAAAGATGGTAAGGGTGTCCTAGATACAGATACCTACATCGTTGTCTGGACAACAACTCCATTTACTGTTACAGCTTCTCGTGGATTGACGGTAGGTGCAGAGTTTGATTATGTCGTAGTGAAGCCTGCTGGATCTGACCGCAAGTACGTCGTAGCCTCTGAACTCTTGCCAAGCCTTTCTGAAAAATTTGGTTGGGAAAATGCTGAAGTTCTTGCGACTTACCAAGGGAAAGAATTGAACCATATCGTTACAGAACACCCATGGGATCCTGAAGTTGATGAATTGGTGATCCTTGGTGAGCATGTAACCCTTGATTCAGGTACTGGAATCGTCCATACCGCTCCTGGTTTTGGTGAGGATGACTACAATGTAGGGATTGCCAATGGCCTCGAAGTTGCTGTTACTGTTAACGAACGTGGAATCATGATGGAGAATGCTGGACCTGACTTTGCAGGTCAGTTCTATGACAAGGTTGTTCCAACGGTCATCGAAAAACTTGGTGATTTGCTCCTTGCTCAAGAAGAAATCTCTCACTCCTACCCATTTGACTGGCGGACGAAAAAACCAATCATCTGGCGTGCAGTTCCACAATGGTTCGCTTCTGTATCAAAATTCCGTCAAGATATCTTGGACGAAATTGAAAAAGTGAAATTCCACTCAGAATGGGGGAAAGTGCGTCTTTACAATATGATTCGTGACCGTGGTGACTGGGTGATCTCTCGTCAACGTGCCTGGGGTGTGCCTCTTCCAATCTTCTATGCAGAAGATGGAACACCAATCATGACGGCTGAAACCATCGAACATGTAGCGCAACTCTTTGAAGAACATGGTTCGATCATCTGGTGGCAGCGTGAAGCGAAAGACCTCTTGCCAGAAGGATTTACGCATCCGGGTTCACCAAATGGCGAATTTACAAAAGAAACAGATATCATGGACGTCTGGTTTGACTCAGGTTCATCATGGAATGGGGTTGTTGTTAACCGTCCTGAGTTGACTTATCCAGCGGATCTCTACCTAGAAGGTTCAGACCAATACCGTGGTTGGTTCAACTCATCTCTTATCACTTCTGTGGCGAACCATGGTGTCGCACCATACAAACAAATCTTGTCTCAAGGTTTCGCATTGGATGGGAAAGGTGAGAAGATGTCTAAATCTCTTGGAAATACCATTGCTCCAAGTGATGTTGAAAAGCAATTTGGTGCCGAAATCTTGCGTCTCTGGGTAACCAGTGTAGACTCAAGCAATGACGTGCGTATCTCAATGGATATCTTGAGCCAAGTGTCTGAGACTTACCGTAAGATCCGGAATACTCTTCGTTTCTTGATTGCCAATACTTCAGACTTTAACCCAGCTGAGGATGCAGTTGCTTATGATGAGCTTCGTTCAGTGGACAAGTACATGACGATTCGCTTTAACCAGCTTGTCAAGACCATCCGTGACGCTTATGAAAACTTTGAGTTCTTGACGATCTACAAGGCGCTAGTGAACTTTATCAACGTTGATCTGTCTGCCTTCTACCTGGATTTGCCAAGGATGTTGTTTACATCGAAGGAGCTAAATCCCTCGAACGCCGTCAAATGCAAACAGTTTTCTATGATATCCTTGTGAAAATCACTAAACTCTTGACGCCAATTCTTCCTCACACTGCTGAAGAAATCTGGTCTTATCTTGAGTTTGAAGCGGAAGACTTCGTTCAATTGTCAGAATTGCCAGAAGCAGAAACGTTTGCCAACCAAGAAGAAATCCTGGATACCTGGTCAGCTTTCATGGACTTCCGTGGTCAAGCTCAAAAAGCCTTGGAAGAAGCGCGGAATGAGAAAGTGATTGGTAAATCACTTGAAGCTCATTTGACTGTTTATCCAAATGAAGTTGTGAAAACACTTCTTGGAGCTGTTGATAGCAATGTTGCTCAACTCTTGATTGTTTCCCGAGTTGACCATCGAAGAAGGACCAGCTCCAGAAGGTGCAGTGACTTTTGAAGATGTAGCCTTCACGGTTGAACGTGCAGCTGGTGAAGTTTGTGACCGTTGCCGTCGCATCGATCCAACAACTACTGAACGTTACTACCACGCAACCATCTGTGATCACTGTGCAAGCATCGTCGAAGAGAACTTTGCGGACGCAGTCGCAGAAGGATTTGAAGCTAAATAAAAGCCATTAAGAGAGTGGGACAGAAATCGGTAATTCGTTAGAATTCGATTTCGTCGTCCCACCTCCGCACAGTTGAGTAGGGCTGTAAAAGCTGATGAAATCAGCGTAGTAGAGCCCACTCAACCACTGCGTCTTGCTCGACAATCCAAAAATAATTGAGAGGCTAGGACTTTTGTCCCAGCCTCTTTTTAATGGCTAGAATGGTGTATAGATTCATGTATTAAGGAAATAAAAAAAGTAAGGCAAATTGGCCTTACTTTGTAATTGGAAAGGAAATTTCAATTAGTTTATCGGAGTAGAGGGTTTTAATAGCGGATTGGTCAATAATTTGAAGATCAATCTTACGTTTTAAAAAGAACTCACGAATTTTTTCTACTTCAGTTTCACGAATAGCTCGGTGTTTGTTGCTGATCAACAATTCATAGTGTGTTGGGGCTTGTGTAAAAACAACGTCTGTATTGCCCGCGGAATAAACCTCAACAAGCAAGGCGTCAGTGCTGGCAAGTTGGCTTTTGACCAGTGCAGCATGACTATTTGTGGTATTAATGAGCTTCATATGAGTTCCTCCCTAACCTCTATCTTCATTTATTATAGCACTTTTTTTATTTTTTTGTGAAAAGAATTCCTTTATCTTTTGTGGGTATTTTTTTCCACTGTTCAATGCCCCATTTATGACTGCCACGTTTGAGTTTTTCAATAGCTTCTTCTACAGGAAACCAAGCAAGATTGTTAAAATCTTCCAGTGGTTTTTGAGCTTCTGTATAGCCTACCACTTCATAAATATAGGCGGGATTGTAGTAGTAGGTGTCGCGATGACTGGAATAGAAATACTCATCTGCTTGGCCATAGTATTGCCCTAAAATAGCAGTAAAGCCTAATTCTTCGATCAGTTCCCGTTTCAGAGCTTGCAAGTGATCTTCACCTGCCTCGATTTCCCCACCTGGTAAGAACCAGGCTCCATTAGGAGCTTGAACGAGGATGATCTGATCCTTGTCCTTATTGGGAATAACAGCGTAGACACCATAGCGATTGACGTAGGTCACATCTTGTTTTTTTTCTCCAAATGTAGGATTTGTCATTGAATTTTCCTCATTATCTAGTATCTTTATTATTATCATAATGGACGAGGTGAAAGCTGTCAAGAATAAACTGCCGAACTTGTGTAAAAGTAGCTACTTTGTCTGAAGTATAAATTTGTTTAGTTAAACACTCCTATCAAATTAGTTTAATTGATATAATAAAAGGGAGGTGATTTTATGGCTGAATCAAGACTATTTCGTATTTTATACATACTTTTAGAAAATGGGAGAATAACCGCTCCTGAACTTGCTCGATTATTTGAAGTCTCAGTACGTACAATTTATCGTGATATTGAGAGATTAAGCATAGCAGGTATTCCTCTTTATTCTGTTCCTGGAAAGGCTGGAGGGACCTTTTTAATGGAAGACTTCGTTCTTGATCGCACCCTTGTATCAGAGGAGGAAAAAATAAAACTTTTATCTGCTTTACAAGGTCTCCAGACTTTGACAGAAGATAAACAAGATTTTTTACTGACAAAATTGGAATCTATTTTTAAAGTTTCAGCTAAATCTTGGTTAGAAGTCGACTTAACAGATTGGAGGAAACGAAAAGGGCAAAAAGATCTCTTTGATACAATTAAACAAGCTATCTTAGATAAAAGACGACTTTCGATTACTTATCTGAGTGGAAATGGTCAGAAAACGATTCGTACAGTTGAGCCTTTTAAACTAGTATTTAAAAAAAGAGACTGGTATCTTCATGCTTATTGTTGTTCAAAAGAAGATTGGCGTTTTTTTAAATTATCTAGGATTAATGACTATCAACTACTGGAAGAAACAATTAACCAAAAAAATGTGATTGAACCTATTGATACTTCTATTAAGATGGAAAATCTAATGGAAGTATCATTGAAGTTTAGTCAAAAGCTCGCTTTTAGAGTTTATGAAGACTTTTTAGAAGAAGAGATTTTTCAGTGTGAGGATGGATGTTTATATGTTAAAACCCAATTGCCAGAGCACGAGAGTATTTATACTTACTTATTGTCTTATTTAGATGGGGTAGAGATTATTGAACCGGATCATCTGAGAAGATCAATGATTTCAAGATTAGAAAAATATACAAAAGATTTATAAACCTTGACAAAAGATGTCAGGGTTTTAATGCTAGAATTGAGATAGAAAGGAGATAGGTCAAATGAAATATGAATGGAGAAAAATAGAGAAAGTTCTCTATCAAATCAAGGATAAGCCCACTATCCTGCAAGTACCTTCTAAATCCTATATCATAATTGACGGCAAAGGGGATCCAAATGAAGAAGATTTTTCTCAACGAGTGAGTGCCTTATATGCGTTAGCGTATGCTATAAAGATTAAGTATAAAAAGTCTCCTCTGGATCAAGACTACATGGATTTTACTGTTTTTCCATTAGAAGGTTTATGGAAACAGGAGAATGAAGGGAAACTTGTTAAAAGCGAACTGTCTTATAGTATTATGATTGGTCAACCCAATTTTGTTACGACTGACTTGTTTGATAAAGCTTTGGAAGAGGTTAAAATTAAGAAACCCAATCAGCTCTATGATGCTATTCGTTTTGAAGAACTAGAAGAAGGCTACAGTCTTGCCATGCTTCATGTAGGACCTTTTGATACAGAAAATCAGACTTTTGATGAAATGGAGCGTTTTTGCAAACTCCATAAACTTAAAAGAATTTCGAAAGTTCATCGTGAGATTTATCTAAACAATCTCCATCGAACAGATCCATATAAATTAAAAACAATTCTTCGTTATCAGATTCAAGAAGAGAATTAAAAAGAACAGGAAATAAGACTTCCTGTTCTTTTTTTATAAAAACTAGAAAAATTTAGCCTTCCTTTTCAGAAGTGTTCTTTTCTGCTTTTTTAGCAGCTTTGATGCTAATATTCCCATTGCTGGTCATGACTGCTTTGAGCTGTTTTTCACTTGGATGTTCCAGGTAATAATCTGTAATGGCATCTTCGATATGGTCTTGGATGGTACGACGGAGTGGGCGGGCCCCCATTTTTGGATCGTATCCCAGATCGACCAATTTTTCTTTGACCTTCTCTGTCACATCCAGATGAATCTCATTTTGTGCGAGACGTTGATTGACTTCATCCAGCATGAGGGTAACGATTTGAAGAAGGTTTTCTTTTGATAGAGGTTGGAATTCAATGATGCCATCAAAACGGTTCATGAATTCAGGGCTAAAGAAGTTACCGAGTTCCCCAAGTACAGAGTTGGTTCGACCTTCGCGAGCAGCTCCAAAACCAACATTGGCCTCAGCTTTGCCGGTTCCAGCATTAGAGGTCATGATGATAATGGTATCTTTAAAGCTGACGGTACGGCCTTGACCATCTGTCAAACGGCCATCATCCAAGACTTGCAAGAACATGTGCATGACGTCTGGATGGGCTTTTTCCACTTCATCCAACAACACGAGGGAGTAAGGATTGCGACGGACTTTTTCAGTTAGTTGTCCAGCTTCATCATAGCCAACATAGCCCGGAGGAGCTCCGACTAGTTTCGCTACGCTATGTTTTTCCATGTATTCGCTCATATCAAAGCGGATCATATTATCTGCAGAGCCAAAGAGCTCGATCGCCAATTGTTTAGACAGTTCGGTCTTCCCGACACCGGTTGGTCCGACAAAGAGGAAGCTTCCGATCGGACGGTTAGGCGATCCTAGGCCGACACGATTGCGTCGAATGGCTTTTGCAATTTTATCTACTGCATCATCTTGACCGATCACATGAGCTTTCAAATCAGAAGCCAGATTGATCAATTGAGACTGTTCTTTTTCTTTCAAATCGCCAACAGGAATATTAGTCTTTTGTTCAACGATGTGTTCAATCGTTTTTTCACTGATGACAGGGGTCTCCTGATCAGTGACATGTTGACCTTGCATTTCCTTGTATTTCGCGATTTGGTCACGGAAGTAGGCTGCTTTTTCAAAGTCTTCTTCGCGCGTCGCTTGAGCTTTGAGGTTTTCAGCTTCAATCAAGCGCTGATCAATCACTTTTGGATCCACAAAGTTCAGAGTCAGGTTCATTTTAGAACCGGCTTCATCCAACAAATCAATGGCCTTGTCTGGCAGGAAGCGATCTTGGATGTAGCGGTTTGAAAGAATAGCTGCTGCTTCGATAGCTCCGTCTGTATAGTGGACGTGGTGGTAGTCTTCGTATTTTTTCTGGATACCCTTGAGGATGGTGATGGTTTCTTCAACCGTTGGTTCATCGACCTTAACGGGCTGCATCCGACGTTCCAAGGCCGCATCTTTTTCAATGATACGGTATTCATTGAGGGTAGTAGCACCGACTAATTGGAGTTCACCGCGCGCTAAGGCTGGTTTGAGGATATTTCCAGCGTCCATATTGCCTTCGCCAGCTGATCCTGCACCAACAATTTCATGGATTTCGTCGATGAACAGAATAACATCTTCGCGTTGACGAATTTCATCCATTAATTTTTGCATGCGTTCTTCGAATTGACCACGAATGCCTGTGCCCTGAACGAGGCTCACGACATCTAGGCGGATGACTTCTTTTCCTTGCAATTTATGTGGAACGTCGCCATCGACGATTTTTTGAGCCAGGCCTTCCACAACGGCAGTTTTTCCGACCCCAGGCTCTCCAATCAGAACCGGGTTGTTCTTGGTTCGACGGTTGAGAATTTCGATGACACGGATAATCTCCTCGTCACGGCCAATGACAGGGTCAATATCTCCTTTGCGGGCAATTTCTGTGACATTGATGCCGAACTCTTCTAAAAGACCTTTTGGCTTTTGAGGACGGGCTTGACGAGGGTCTTGACCGCCACCACGGTTATTGTTTTGGCCGTAGCCGCCACCTCCATAACTGCCTCCGGATTGAGTTGGAGGGGTTTGAGGTTCTTGCGGACTTTGGAAGTTTCCAAGGTTATTGAAGAAATCTTCAAAAGGATCTCCAGTGAGTTGGCTCCGTTGGGTCATGCCTTTCAAGAAGCTGTTATTTGGGTCTGTTTTCATAATTTTATAGCAATTTTGACAGAGGTCTACTTGCTGCTGACGTCCATTTACATTTGTATATAAATGGATGGTTGATTCATTTATTTTACAATTTTGACAAAGCATATACATACCTCACAGTAGGTTTTTTGATGGTTTTCCATCAAGAGACGAGCCTATTTTTTTGAAAGGTCAAAAATAGTCAAAGATTTATAGTTTCATTATATCAGTATTCTAGAAGTTTGCAAGAATTTGCTACGGAATGTCGCTAAGGATTGAAGAAAGAGCAAATCAATGGAAAAAAATGTGAATTTTTTTATTGGAAGAGCTTTCTCTTTTATGATAAAATAGGAGAGTAGAAAGTAAAGAGGAGAAATAAAATGGAATCACATTTAGTACGGATTATCAACCGTTTGGAGACAATGACAAAAGACGGTGGAAACTTGAAACGTAATTTTTGAACGTGACGGTGTTGTTGTCGCTGAAGTAGCCTACAACCACAATGAAGAAGAAGGTTCAACCTTTACACTTCGTGATGTTGAAAGCGCGTGAAACCCTATACATTTGATAGCATTGATTTAATTGCAATGGAAATTTATGAATTGCTTTACTAAGCAGCTGTGTGGATGAGTTTGGGGTGGTCTCAAGCTCATTTTTTTGTCCATCTGGCTATAGTTTTTCGTCTATAAGAAATTCTAATTAGGAACAGTTAGGTTTGAGAGTTGAAATCTGCTATAATAGAGAGGACTATTTTTCATTACTTGACTAGAAAGAGAATTGATATGACGACACTCATTGATGGGAAGGCGCTCGCTACAAAAATTACAGGGTGAGATTGCAGAGAAAACAGCACGATTAAAAGAAGAGACAGGAGTTGTGCCTGGCCTCGTTGTCATCGTGGTAGGAGATAATCCAGCTAGCAAAATCTATGTAAGAAATAAAGAGCGTTCTGCTATTGCGGCAGGCTTTCGGAGTGAAGTGAGACGACTTCCTGAAAGCATCAGCCAAGCTGAATTATTAGAAGTGATCGAACACTACAATCAAGATCCCCTTTGGCATGGGATTTTGGTGCAGTTGCCACTGCCTAAGCATATCGATGCGGATGCAGTCCTTTTAGCGATTGACCCGGCAAAAAGATGTGGATGGCTTTCATCCATTGAATATGGGACGCTTGTGGGCTGGAAATCCTATTATGGTGCCATCGACGCCTGCTGGGATCATGGAGATGTTCAAAGAGTACGGGATTGATCTAGAAGGGAAGCGAGCAGTCGTGATTGGTCGTTCCAATATCGTTGGAAAACCAATGGCGCAGTTGCTCCTCGCCAAAAATGCGACGGTAACCTTGACCCATTCCCGGACCCATCATCTGCCTAAAATTGCTAGAAGAGCAGATATCTTGGTTGTTGCGATCGGTCGTGCGAAATTTGTAACAGCAGACTTCGTGAAAGAAGGCGCCGTCGTTATTGACGTCGGAATGAATCGTGATGAGAATGGCAAATTGTGTGGGGATGTCGATTTTGACTCCGTTGCCCCTTTGGCCAGTCATGTTACCCCGGTACCAGGAGGGGTTGGGCCTATGACCGTCACCATGCTGATGGAGCAGACCTACGAAGCAGCTGTTCGTGCCTTAAAAAAATGAAAGTGTGAACAAGATGAAGTTTGTATTTGATTTAGATGGAACCCTGTCATTCGATGGTGTCACAATCGATGATGAAATCAAACAGGTCTTATTGAGAGCAGAAGAATTTGGCCATGAAGTCGCCTTTGCTTCTGCACGTTCTTACCGAGACTGCTTGGGCCTTTTAGGGGACCCATTGAGTCAGCAACTCGTGATTGGCTTAAATGGTGGATTGGCCTATCGTCAGGGGCAATTGGTATATGAGGAACAATTGGACAAGGATGTGTATCGTGAAGTCCTTGGCTTTTGTCGCCATTACAATCTACCATTTTTTGTGGATGATACCTTTGATTATAGCGGACAGATTTTGGAAAAGATTCCTTTTGTTGCTAATGTAGATCCCCTCAAGAAAGCCCAGTATCGTTCGTTAGAGGAGCTGACAGATCCGATTAAGGTCGTGATCTATATGGGTGGCCATGAGGAGCTCGTGGATGAGATCATCGAGCGGATCGAAAGACAGATAAGGCCCATATCCGCTATCATGCGCATGAAAAATGCATCTATCTCAATCCAGCAGACACTCATAAAGCGACAACCGTAGAAGAACTCTGTGGAGAGAATTTCGTGGCTTTTGGTAATGATCAAAAAGATATCGAGCTCTTTGAAAAAGCTCTTTATGCAGTTCAGATTGGTGATTTTCCAGCCCTTCGGCCATATGCTGATGATCAATTGGTAGCCAAACAAAATCAACCACAAGCTGTGGCTGCTAAGATCTTGCAAGTCTTCGCAGAATTCAGAGGAAAATAAAAGAAGGAGGGGGAGTCGTGGCTTCTCCTTTTTCGCTAGAAATGAGGAAGGTATGAGAACAATTCAGAAAGAAGAGATCCAACGTGTCATTGCAAAGCGAGAAGTAAATTCTTATAAGGGCGATTTTGGTCGCCTACTCTTGATTGGGGGGACTTACCCCTATGGGGGAGCTATTATTATGGCGGCGCTTGCTGCGGTTCATAGTGGTGCGGGGCTGGTTACTGTCGCAACAGATCCTGATAATCTGACAGCCCTTCATAGCCATCTTCCTGAGGCCATGGGTTTTGATTTGGCAGATCACGAACTCCTTTGTGAGCAGCTCCAAAAAGCCAGCGTGATTCTTGTAGGACCGGGCTTAAAGGAAGCAAGAGAAAACCAAGCAATCTTGCACATGATTTTTGAGCAAGTCTCTAGCCAGCAGGTCTTGATATTAGATGGAGGAGCTATTAGTCTTTTAGTAGCTTCTCAGTTTGAATTGCCAAAGGCTCAGTTGGTCTTTACGCCTCATCAAAAAGAATGGGAAAAACTGTCAGGACTTGATCTAGCTAGCCAAACAGAAGAGAAGAGCCGAGAAGCGGTTCAAAAGGTTTTCCTAAAGGGACTGTCATTGTAGAAAAAGGACCCCACACCCGCATTTGGACAAGTGGGCAAGAAGAGGGCTATCAGCTAGATGTTGGTGGTCCCTACCAAGCAACAGGTGGCATGGGGGATACCCTTGGCAGGGATGATCGCAGGGTTTGCAGGTCAATTTCCACAGGTCAGTCTCTATGAGCGCGTGGTGGTTGCGACCTATCTTCATTCAGCCATTGCTGAAGACTTGAGCAAGGAGGCTTATGTGGTTCTACCGACAACCATCAGCCAAGAAATCTCTAAATGGATGAAGAAGTGGAGTGACAAAGATCAGGTTACCAGCACTGAAAATAGGGAGTAGGTAAAAAAATGAAGGAAAGCATTCGGAAAGCAAATCAGTATATCGATGAAAACAGGGAGAAGGTTGACCAGCAATATCGAGGGGCATTTCATTTGCTACCTCCAATCGGCTGGATGAACGATCCAAATGGTTTTGTTTATTTCCGTGGGGAATACCATTTGTTTTACCAATTCTATCCCTATGATAGTGTTTGGGGTCCCATGCATTGGGGGCATGCCAAATCAAAAGATCTTCTCCATTGGGAAGAACTGCCAGTAGCATTAGCGCCAAGTGAAAGCTATGATAAGGATGGTTGTTTCTCGGGTAGTGCTATTGTGAAAGATGACAAGCTCTATTTGCTTTATACTGGTCATGTAGATGATGAGGAAAAGCGGGAAGAGACTCAGTGTCTTGCGGTGTCAACAGATGGCATTACCTTTGAAAAATTGCCTACTAATCCAGTGATCCATGCTCAACATATTGAGGGGATCGCAGATATTGCAGATTTTCGTGATCCTAAAGTATTTGAATATCAAGGAAACTATTACGCTGTCGTTGCTTCTAAGACGCCAGATGACAGAGGTCAAATTCTCCTATTTGCATCAAGTAATCTAGTAGATTGGACCTTTACATCAGTTCTTTTAGAAGGTGAAAGAAGGGCAAGGGATTATGTGGGAGTGTCCTGATTTCTTCCCTTTAGATGGCAAATGGGTCTTGATCCTGTCTCCCATTGAAATGGAAAGGCAGCAAGAAAAAAATACTGGAATTTAAATTCGACGGTTGCCTTTTATCGGTGACATGAATTGGGAAACAGGGACGCTTTCATGTCGATTCCTATGATGAATTGGATGGTGGTTTTGGATTTCTATGCCCCTCAAACTTGTCAAGGACCAAATGGCGAACGTTACATGGTTGCCTGGATGCAAATGTGGCACCGGTCTATCCCCAGTCATGATTTAGCTCATGGGTGGGCAGGTAGTATGACTCTTCCAAGAAAATTGTCCTTGAAAGACGGACGATTGGTTCAGGAGTTACCTGAGTCAGTGAACGAATACTTTCTTGTAGAGCATGTGTCAGAAACCATTGTTCAGGGCAATCAGATCACGATCCCAGCTAGAGGGAAACAAACCTTGTTTGAACTAGATGCCAAACCGGGTTGCTCCTTTATCCTAAGTTATAGCGATAAAACCGATCCTGATAGTGTCTTGAAATTGATTTACGACGCCTCTCAAAAACGCTTTAGCTTAAGTCGAGACCAATTTGGGCACCTCATTACTGGAAAAGAAAATCCAGCATTTCAATCGAGATGGATTCAGTTGGATGCTGAAAAGGATCATCATTTTTCGATCATTCGCGATACCAACTCAATCGAAGTATTCGTGGATGGTAAAACTCTCTCGATGACCTTTTATGAAACGACTGAGAATCCCGTCTATACTCTCACGGCAGATGAAGGGGTTGATTGGGTCGTAAAAACCTATCAAAAATAGGAAAGTAATAGCCTCCTAAAGAATAAAAGACAAGTCCTGTGACTTGTCTTTTATTCTTTAGGAGAGAATGGAAGCGAGGAGCCCTCCGAGAATGAGGATGATAGCCCCGCTGAGTCGGTTGGCCATTTGGGCGAAGGCGATCATTTCCATGCGATCGGATGCGGAGAGAACAGCGATATTTCCGGTTCCTCCCATAGAGTTATTGATCATACCAGATCCGATAGCAGTCTCGACTGGATACAATCCAACCAGTTTTCCGATCAAAGCAGAAGCAAGCCCCATAGCTAGAACAGATGTCAAGCTTAGGAGAATGAATTGCCAGGTCATCGCCTTCGCTAGAGTTGAAAGGTCAATCAAGGAAAGACCGATCCCAGCTAGGACTGCATGGGTAAGGTTGGTCATAATGACTTGGTTGAACATGACCACACAGTTTTCCAAAGGTTTTGGGACAGCATTGAAAGCTTTTAGGATAAAGACGATGATAATCATGAAGGGATAACTGTGGATTTTTGGAACAAAGGCATTGCAGATGACCCCGAGAAGAAAAATACTAAAGGCAAACATCATTCCAACTCCGATTTGGGTCGGATCAAGGGTGAGTTTTTCTTTCTTCAATTCATCTTTATTGACGGGGATCAAGACACCGTGACCATTGTAAGGACTGTCTGCAAAGACTTGACGATCAAAACAGCTCCAATGATGGCAAGGATATTACCAAGTGTGGTAGCGGGTGCCAATTGAGAGAAGATAGCTGCTTGGCTTCCGTGGAGATTGGCAGAGTAGATCTTTGAAAGAGGCAGGATTCCAGCTCCCATTCCTCCGACCATTTGTGGGAAGGAAACATAGAGAATTGAATGTCCAAATCCTTGTCCCAAAAGGCTTCCAACGATCCCAACAGAGAGAGCACCAACGACCATGGTGACCAAGGAAACAGGAATAAAGCGAGCGGAAGCTTTTACCAAGAGATTGCGATTCATCCCTAGAATAGCCCCACAAATCAAGGCTGCGATATAAAAATCAAGAAAGCCAAAGGAATCTCCCAAAAAGCCCTTGGTGGCTGTGATAATATTTGCTGGAATAACATGGAAGGTCGCTAGAAGAGTAGCTCCTAGTAAGGTGAAGACAGATCCCCCACCTAGGTAAGAATTCATGATTGGAAGTTTCTCACCGATAAAGTAGAGAAGATGCCCCATAACGACCAAAAGGAGGGTTAATCCAAGCATATTGAGTGGGAGTTTCCCCATAGCAATCGTCACCGCGAGAACGATGACGATGAATGCATATAGAGGAAGACTGACACCGGAAATGTTGATTTCATTCAATTTTTTCATGGTTGTTCAGTCAGCTCCTTATTAGTATTTAGGATACCATTTAAGGTCACGTACAGCTTTGGCCATATCTGTTTCTTTAGCTTGTGCAAGCCCTTGTTCTTGAGCTTTCTTGGCAACAGCTTCTGCTACCTTGATAGACACGTCAGCTACATATTGGAATGGTGGAAGGACTGGCGCACCTGGTTGACCTGGATTGACAATACCGGACAATGAGTGAGCAGCTGCCCCAATCATTTCATCTGTCAACAATTTGGCTTCAGATGCCAACATACCAAGGCCAAGACCTGGGTAGATCAAAGCGTTATTGGCTTGACCGATTTCGTAGTCCACACCTTTGTAGCTGATGGTTCCTGAAGGGACACCGGTAGCGACAAAGGCTTTACCGTCTGACCATTCGATGACTTGTTGGGCTGTTGCTTCCAATTTCTTGGTTGGGTTAGAAATTGGGAAGATAACTGGGCGTTCAGTGTTTTCTCACATGGCTTCAACTACTTCTTTAGTGAAGGCACCTGGGTTTGTAGAAGTTCCGACCAAGATCGTTGGTTTTACTGTTTTGATCACTTCAAGAAGATTGGTCATATCGCCTTTACCTTCGAAGTCAGAACGTTTTTTAGCAAATGGTTTTTGAGCTGGCGTCAAATCTTCCATATCGTCAAACAAAAGACCTTGTTTATCGATCATGAAGAAACGTTTGTAAGCTTCTTCTGGGGAAAGTCCTTCAGCCACCATTTCAGCGTGAACGCGGTCTGCAATACCAGCACCAGCAGAACCACCACCATAGCAAAGGTAAACTTGGTCTGTCAATTTTTCACCAGTGATATCCATAGCTCCAAAGATTCCACCCAAGACAACGATCCCAGTTCCTTGAATATCATCGTTGAAAGTTGGGATTTCTTTCTTGTAACGGTTCAAGATATCAGCCGCATTTGAACGACCAAAGTCTTCCCAGTGAAGGTACAATTTAGGGAAAAGTTTTCCAGCTGTTTGAACGAATTGATCGATAAAGGCATCGTATTTTTCACCACGAACACGTTCATGACGGTTCCCCAGATACATTGGATTGTTCAACAATTCTTCACGGTTGGTACCAGCATCGATGACAAGAGGCATAACGCAAGCTGGATCAATGCCTGCAGCAGCAGTGTAGACCATGAGTTTTCCGACAGAGATGTCAACCCCTTGGACACCCCAGTCACCGATCCCAAGGATTCCTTCTGCATCAGTTGCAACGATCAAGCGGATATCGCGATCGCCAGCCGCATTTTTTAATGTTTCTTCGATATTTTCTGGGTGGTTAATATCAAGGTAAGCGGCATATTGTGGGTCTACAAAGAGTTCAGAATATTGTTCAATGGTGTCTGCGATCACTGGATCATAGACGATTGGGTTGAACTCAACGATGTGTTGGTTAAAGAGGTAGTAGAAAAGAGTACGGTTTGTATTGAAAATTTCCATCAAGAAAAGACGTTTTTCAAGGTCTGATGGTTTGCGCAAGAAATGTTGGTAAGCTTGTTCAGCTTGTTCTTCGATGGTTTGAACATATGGAGGAAGAAGACCAATCAGGCCAAGTTCTTTACGTTCTTCCATTGTGAAAGCAGTTCCTTTATTTAAGAAAGGATTGTTTAAAATTTCATGTGATTTCATTGCGAAATACTCCTCATAAATAATTTATCTGTAAGATTTTTTCTCACGCAAGCCATTATAGTCTTCGGTAATTCTTATAGTCAACTTCCCTTGTCCTTATAAAAAAATTTTATAAGTAAGAGTTTTGTGTTAGAATGAAGGAAATGGAAATTGTAGAAATAGAGGGATAGAGATGAATATCCGAGACTTGGAATATTTTTATCAACTGTCGAAATTAAAGTCTTATACAGATGTGGCGCATTATTTTCAAGTGAGTCAACCGACTGTGACCTATGCCATCAAGCGTTTGGAGGATCACTATGCTTGTCAGTTGGTAGAAAAATCGTCTTCTAATCGTGTTTTGCACCTAACTCAGCCGGGGAAGGTTTTAGCCAATCACGCGCGAGAAGTTTTGATCGAAATTGAAAAGACAGAAAAAGCTGTTGAACGAAGTAAAAAAAGAATCTGTTGCGCATTGGACTACCGCCATTGATCACCAGCGATATCATGAAAAAATTTGGGACGCATGATGAAGAGCTTGAGATTTTTCGTCAATCACAATTGGTGCAATTAGGTTCCAGGGATTTGATGCGTTTATTGGTGTGTGGAGATTTAGATTTTAGTCTATTGGGAAGCTTAGAGCCCATTTCGCACGCGCATTTGACCAGTCAGCTCCTGTATAAAAAAGAATTTTTTGTGATTGTTTCAAAGGATCATCCACTAGCAGATCGCAAGGAAATTTCTTTTAAAGAGGTGTTAGAGGAGACCTTCATTCTGTTAGATGAGCATCATGTGCACATGACGGCTTTTAAACGCTTGAATGCTCGCTTTGATGATTTGGCCCAGTCTACTGTTGTCTTGACCGATTCCAACTTGGTCTTGAGTTTCATCGAAGAAAATTTGGGAATTGGTCTCATGACCGATCTGACTCTCTTTCCAGAATATCCAAATGTTGTCAAAATTCCTCTGGTTGAAGAGGAAAAAACAGTCTTCTATATTAGCTATGCCTATCCAAATGAAGGGGAACCCCAAGCGCTTCTTAGCTCCTTTATTGAACGGTTAGAGAAGTGTGAAATAAGGAAGCTGGTGTCAAACAGACAAGTAGAGAGCAACTTGAATAAAATGAGGCTTGTAGAGGAAGGAAATTCATGATTTCGCTTTGTCTGCCAGCCTTTTTTGGCGTTTTTTGGTATAATTAAACTTGATCATATTCTGCAGAAAGGAGTTCCTATGTCCAACTATTTATCCGTATCAAGTTTGACCAAATATTTGAAATTAAAATTTGATAAGGATCCCTATTTGGAAAGGGTTTATCTGACAGGGCAGGTCTCCAATTTCCGAAAACGTCCCAACCACCAATATTTTTCATTAAAGGATGAAAAAGCGGTTATTCAGGCGACGGTCTGGGCTGGGGTTTATCGAAGCTTTGGTTTTGAGCTAGAAGAAGGCATGAAGATCAATGTCATCGGTCGCATTCAGCTCTATGAGCCAAGTGGGAGTTATTCCATTGTCATTGAAAAGGCTGAGCCAGATGGGGTAGGGGCCTTGGCCATCCAATTTGAGCAACTCAAGAAAAAGTTGACCGAAGAAGGGCTCTTTCAGGATCGGTGGAAGCAAGCTCTGCCACAATTTCCAAGAAAGATCGGGGTCATCACCAGTCAAAGTGGGGCCGTGATCCGCGATATTATCACAACGGTGATCCGACGCTTCCCTGGTGTAGAGATTGTGCTCTACCCGACCAAGGTTCAGGGGGAAGGCGCATCTAGTGAGGTGGTTGCTAATATTCAAAGGGCTAACCAACGGGATGATTTGGATGTCTTGATTATCGGTCGTGGGGGTGGTTCGATTGAAGACCTCTGGGCCTTTAATGAAGAAGCGGTGGTGCGAGCCATTTTTGAATCGCGGCTTCCGATTATCTCCAGTGTTGGACATGAGACAGATACGACTCTAGCCGATTTTGTAGCAGACCGACGAGCCGCTACTCCGACAGCCGCTGCTGAATTGGCCACTCCAGTAACGAAGTTGGATCTCTTGTCCCATTTACAAAAGCAGGAAAATCGCATGGCAACAGCTATGTCCAATCGCTTGGCCTATAATCGTGAACGCTTGGCCAAATTAAGCCAATCGGTTATTTTTAGACAGCCTGAAAGACTCTATGATGGCTACCTGCAAAAGATTGACCAGTTGCAATTGCGATTGAAACAAGGAATGCGTGATGCTTATGGACAAGGGGCCAATCAACTGCAAGGTTTGCGTCATCGCTTAGAGGCCATGTCTCCTTTGCATCGCATCGAGCGATACCAGGACCGCCTGCTACAAGATAAGAGAATCTTAACCAACCGAATGGAACAAGTTTTAAAAGAGCAAAAATCAAGGTGCAAGGCTTATCAGAAGCCCTCTTGATGCTCGATACGAGTCGGATTATTGCGCGTGGCTATGCCATGGTCAAGGAAGGAGATCAGGTTCTAGATTCGGTTGCGAAAGTAACAGAAGGGGACCCGCTATCACTCATCATGAGAGATGGCCAGTTAGAAGTAGAGGTAAAACATGTCGAAAGAAAAGAAATTTGAAGAAAATTTAGCAGATTTGGAAGCCATCGTCCAAAAATTGGAGAGTGGAGATGTGGCTCTTGAAGAAGCCATTACAGAATTCCAAAAAGGAATGAAGTTGTCAAAAGAATTGCAAGATACCTTGGATCAAGCAGAGAAAACCTTGGTCAAGGTCATGCAAGCAGATGGTACTGAAGCGGATCTAGCATGAGACAAGAAGAAAAACGAAATAGAGTAGAGCAAGCGGTTCGCTCTTTTTATGAGGAGAAAGCCGTTGCCCCCCATTTAGTGGAGTCGGTCCTTTATTCGATCCAGGCAGGTGGGAAACGCCTGCGCCCCTTGCTCCTTCTAGAATTGTTAGAGGCCTTTGGACAGGAATTGACAGAGGCTCATTTTCAAGTGGCAGGGGCTTTGGAGATGATCCACACAGGAAGCCTTATTCACGATGATCTGCCAGCCATGGACAATGACGATTACCGTCGGGGGCAATTGACCAATCACAAGAAATTCGGAGAAGACCTGGCGATTTTAGCAGGGGATGCGCTTTTTCTCGATCCCTTTGAATGATAGCTGCAAGTGCCCTTCCTGATGAGGTCAAGGTCTCTTTGATCCTTGAATTGTCGGATGCTTCCGGTAGTCGTGGAATGGTAGCTGGCCAAGTCCTTGATATGGAAGGGGAGCACAAACAGCTCACGCTAGCGGAGTTGCAGACTATCCATGCCAATAAGACAGGACGCCTCCTTGCCTATCCTTTCATCGCAGCTGGTTTGATTTTAGAGTTGCAAGCAGACATTGCTCAGCTCTTAGAAAAAATCGGGAAAAAATTAGGCCTGGCTTTTCAAGTGCGGGATGATATTTTGGATTTGGTAGCTGATTTTGAAGCTTTGGGTAAGACTCCTCAAAAGGACTTAGTAGCTGAAAAATCGACCTATCCAGCCCTGTTGGGATTGGAAGAATCAAAAGCTTTGCTGACAAGCGAATTAGATGCTTGCGAGGACTTGTTGGATCAGATTAAAGCTGCTTGCAACTTTGATCCGCGAGCGATCAAGAAATTAATAGAAGGATTACGAATAGATGGCTAAGGAAAGAGTGGATGTATTAGCCTATAAACAAGGCCTATTTGATACCCGCGAACAAGCCAAAAGAGGGGTGATGGCAGGTCTTGTCGTTGCCGTTATCAATGGTGAGCGCTTCGATAAACCGGGTGAAAAAATTGATGAAGCAACCGAGTTGAAATTAAAGGGTGAAAAGCTCAAATATGTCAGCCGGGGCGGTCTTAAATTAGAAAAAGCACTGAACCAATTTGGTTTATCTGTAGAGGGTAAAATTACGATTGATATTGGAGCTTCTACAGGTGGCTTTACAGATGTCATGCTGCAAAACGGAGCCAGCCAGGTCTTTTCGGTGGATGTCGGGACCAATCAGTTGGCCTGGAAATTGCGCAATGATCCTCGGGTGGTCTCGATGGAGCAGTTCAATTTCCGCTATGCCGAGCCAGATGATTTTGAAGCGACACCGAGCTTTGCGAGTATCGATGTCAGCTTTATTTCCTTGGACTTGATTCTGCCAGCCCTTCACCGGATTTTGGCAGAAAATGGACAAGTCGTGGCCTTGGTGAAACCTCAGTTTGAGGCAGGACGCGAGCAGATCGGGAAAAATGGGATCATTAAGGATCCTAAGATTCATTTAGCCGTTCTTGAAAAGGTCGCTGCTTTTGCAGGGACACATGGCTTTGCGGTAATGGGAGTAGATTATTCCCCTATCCAAGGAGGCCATGGCAACATCGAATTTTTGATGTATCTAGAAAAAAAAGAAGAGAAAACAAAGCCAACTACAGAGCAGCTGGAGGCTGTTGTGGAGCTGGCACACAAGGAATTTAAACATGAAGAGTAAGAATATTAGATTAGAAAAAAATTCGCCGCTTCATTCGCGATCATGAAGTGGGGACGCAAGAAGAGATCGTCGAACATTTGAAAGAAGAAGGCATCTCAGCAACCCAAGCGACAGTGTCACGGGATATCAAAGAATTGGGCATCGTAAAACGCCCTCTAAAAGACATGACCTATGTCTATGAATTGCCACGTAAGCACCACCAAGGGATCGGGATGATCGAAAGCAATATCTTGTCTCATCGTCGGATGGGAGAATATGTCAATTTCACCATGGTTCCAGGTACGGCTCCTTTAGTCAAACGTCGCTTGCGAGAGATTTATAAGGATCATATCTTTAGTATTGTTGCAGATGATGATACAATCTTGCTGATCGCCTATTCAGCTCCAGAAGCAGAGAATATCCTCAAATCAATCTTTGGGTGGTAAGAGCCTATGCTATTAGAAATTTCGATTAAGAACTTTGCCATTATCGAAGAGATTTCCTTAAATTTTGAAAAGGGAATGACGGTACTGACAGGGGAAACGGGTGCTGGTAAATCCATCATCATCGATGCCATGAACATGATGCTGGGAAGTCGTGCAACGACCGATGTCATTCGACACGGAGCCCCAAAAGCAGAAATCGAAGGTCTCTTCACCGTTGAGAACAATCGCCACTTGACGGCTCTCTTTGAAGAACAAGGACTAGAGTGGACCGATGAATTGATCATTCGCCGAGAGATCCTGCAAAATGGACGAAGTGTCAGCCGGATCAATGGTCAGATGGTGAATTTATCTGTCTTAAAGGCAGTCGGGCAACATTTGGTGGACATCCATGGCCAGCATGATCAGGAAGAACTTATGCGGCCCCAATTGCATATCGCTATGCTGGATGAATTTGGAGATGCAACCTTTTTCCAAACCAAAGACGCTTATCGTCAGACTTTTGAAGACTACAAACGCCTGCGCAAACAAGTGGTGGAACTCCAGCGCAACCAGCAGGAAAACAAGGCCCGTATTGAGATGTTGGAGTTTCAGATTGCAGAGATTGAGGCAGCTGCCTTGGAAGTGGATGAGGACGTGCGTTTGGAGCAAGAACGCCAACGCCTGCTCAATCACAAGAGGATTGCAGATACCCTAACCAACGCCTATACTATGCTGGATGCAGAAGAATTTTCGAGCCTCTCCAATGTTCGCTCAGCCATGAATGATCTGGAAAGCATTGAAGAATATGATCCGAGCTACAAAGAGCTCTCAAGCCAGTTATCGGAAACCTTCTATGCCCTCGAGGACATTACCAAGCGCTTAGAAGATGTGGTCGATGGTCTGGAGTTTGATGGTAATCGCCTCATGCAGGTGGAATCGCGTTTGGATTTGATCCACTCCATCACGCGCAAGTATGGTGGCCAAGTCAAGGACGTCTTGGAGTACCTGGCACAAATCACCAAAGAATATAACCTCCTCACCGGAAGTGACCTCTCGTCTGAGGACTTGGAAAAAGAACTCAAACGTCTGGAAAAGAGTTTGGTCACCTTGGCTCAAGATTTGAGTGATCAGCGGCATGCCCTGGCCCAAGCTTTGGAAAATGAAATCCAGCAAGAATTGGCAGATCTCTACATGGACAAGGCGCGTTTCCAAGTACGTTTTAGCAAGGCTAAGTTTAATCGTGAGGGAAATGAAGCTGTCGAATTTTATATTTCGACCAACCCAGGTGAGGACTTTAAACCCCTTGTCAAGGTAGCATCCGGCGGAGAATTGTCACGCTTGATGTTGGCCATTAAGTCGGCTTTTTCTCGAAAAGAAGGAAAAACCAGTATTGTCTTTGACGAGGTAGATACAGGAGTCTCTGGGCGCGTGGCTCAAGCCATCGCAGCGAAAATTCATAAGATTGGTCAAAATGGCCAAGTGCTTGCCATTTCTCACCTGCCTCAAGTCATCGCTGCAGCAGATTATCAATTCTATATTGAGAAAATCAGTGATGAACACTCAACCGTATCCACAGTACGTTTGCTCAATAGAGAAGAACGAATCGAAGAAATTGCCAAGATGCTCGCAGGAGAGGATCTAACGGAGGCTGCCCGTCAACAAGCAGAGCAACTTCTCAAGCGTTAAGAGAAAGAAGGTTTGAAACAATGTCAACATACTTTGTAGTCGGAGATATTCACGGGAAAGCACAAATGCTAGAAGAGCTCATGACAGAGTGGGATGGAAAAGCTCAATTGGTCTTTTTAGGGGATTTGATGGATCGAGGCGAAAGCAGCAAACGATCGATTGAAATCGTAAAAGACTATGTAGACCATCACGGAGCTGTTTGCCTTTCCGGGAATCACGAGTACATGTTTTTAGCTTGGTTGGACAATCCAGAAGAGCGTTATGACCACTACCGAAGAAATGGTGGCGATACGACCATCAACTCTTTGTTAGGACGGCCACTCGATGCTCCTGTAGATGGCATTGCGGATGCGCAAGCAGTGGAGAGTACCGTCCCTGACTTGGTGGCCTTCATCCGCAGTCTGCCCTTGACTATGAGACAGAAACCTATTATTTTGTCCATGCTGGTGTGGATCTAACCCTTGAAAATTGGCGGGAAACCAGTGATTACCAAAAAGTCTGGATCCGAAAACCATTTCATGAAGCGGAGAATCATACAGGCAAATGGATCGTCTTTGGCCATACACCGGTCTATGGACTGCTTAATGAGCCGGTCGGTACTGAAAATCTTTGGATTTCAGATCAGAAAATGGGCGTTGATGGAGGCGCTGTCTATGGTGGAGTCCTCCATGGATTGCTCTTGGATGATCAAGGCATTGTCCATGACCATGTCCTTCACAATACAGGTTTTTCTGCTGCAGATGATTAAGGGAGCCGAACTAGTTATCTTTCACTGCAAAACCCCGTGTTTTTTGATATAATGAAAACAGAACATTCTAGGAAGAGTATAGGAATATATGGCAAATATTAAAATAGTTACAGACTCATCTATTACAATTGAGCCTGAAGTGGTTAAAGAATATGGCATCACCATTGTGCCACTTTCTGTTATGGTAGATGGAGTCCTTTATTCTGACAGTGAGTTGGGTGAAGGGGACTTCTTGCGCTTAATGCAGTCTAGTAAAAATCTTCCAAAGACCAGCCAACCACCTGTTGGAGTCTTTGCGGAGATTTATGAAAACCTAGCAGCAGACGGAGATCATATTGTTTCGATTCATATGTCCCATGCCTTGTCAGGAACAGTAGAGGCAGCTCGCCAAGGGGCAACCTTGTCAGGAGCAGATGTGACCGTGATTGATAGTGGCTTTACAGACCAAGCCATGAAGTTTCAAGTGGTTGAGGCAGCTAAGTTGGCTAAAGAAGGAGCAGATCTAGACACCATTTAGCTCGTATCGAAGAAGTCAAAGAAAAAACTGAATTGTACATTGGCGTATCTACCTTGGAAAATCTAGTTAAAGGTGGTCGGATTGGTCGTGTTACCGGACTTTTGAGCTCGCTTCTCAACATCCGTGTGGTGATGGAAATGAAGGACCATCAGTTAGAACCAATCGTAAAGGGACGTGGAAACAAGACCTTTAAGAAATGGTTGGATGAATTGGTAGAGAAACTATCCCACAGCAAGGTGGCTGAGATCGGGATTTCTTATGCAGGAACACCGGAGTGGGCCAATGAAATGAAGGCTCAGTTGCAATCACTCGTTGAAAAAGCAATCCCTGTTTTAGAAACCGGCTCAATTATTCAAACCCATACAGGGGAGAATGCATTTGCGGTTTTGGTACGCTACCAATAAGCTCTAATAAAAGTTCGAAAAAACAGGTTTAGTACTTGACCTAAAGGTTTTTTTTAGATATGATAATACTGTTAAGGCATGAAGCCTAAAAAATATTGGAGGATTTGTTAAATGGCTAACAAACAAGATTTGATCGCAAAAGTGGCAGAAGCTACAGAATTGACTAAGAAAGATTCAGCAGCAGCAGTTGACGCTGTATTTGCAGCAGTTTCAGAATACCTTTCAAAAGGTGAAAAAGTTCAATTGATCGGTTTTGGTAACTTCGAAGTTCGTGAACGTGCAGCTCGTAAAGGTCGCAACCCACAAACTGGTAAAGAAATTGAAATCGCAGCTTCTAAAGTTCCAGCATTCAAAGCTGGTAAAGCTCTTAAAGAAGCAGTTAAATAATTGCATTTTGAAAAGCCATCCTAGATTTCTAGGGTGGTTTTTTTGTTGGACAGCTCTATAGGATAAGGGTATAATAGGAAAAAAGAAAGAGAGAAAAGACCATGCGATTCATTTTAGGACTCTTTGCCTTGTTGTTTATCTGGCCTATTTTCTATCTACTGAAAGGGCTGTGGTTTGTACTGGAATTTTGCTTTATGATCCTCGTGGTTAAGATGATCCTAGGAACCGTACGCTGGATGACCAGTTGGATCGGCTGAGAGTAGATGAATCTATTTCAAGCTCGTGAATCAATGTCCACTGGACATAAACTCGCTTTTTCGTTTTCAGGCTCGTGAAAAAAATGTCCCCCGGACATTTTTTTAATTAAAAGCATTCTAAATAGTGATTTATTTTGAAACATGCTATAATAGGAGTAACGAATCGATTAAATCATATTGGAAAGGGGGAAACATAGTGAACGCATTGCGTCGTCATGAACAAGAGCGCGTGGAAGAAGTCTTGCAAAATTTGCGTGCCAAGGGTATTCGGATTACTGATACCCGCAGAGCAGTTCTTTCCTATTTAGTGGCGAGTCATGAACATCCAAGCGCTGAGAAGATCTATCGTGATTTATTGCCTCAGTTTCCAAGCATGAGTCTAGCAACTGTCTACAACAATATCAAGGTTTTGATTGATGAGGGTGTCGTTTCTGAGATTAAGGTTCGCAATGATACCACGACCTATTTTGATTTCATGGGGCATGACCATTTGAATGTGGTGTGTGAAAAATGTGGCCGTATCGCAGATGTGGACATCGAAGTACCAGATCTTCGCGAAGAAGTAGCGAGTCAAAGTGGTTACCAGATCACCAAGACCCAGATGACGGTCTATGGTATTTGCCCTGACTGTCAAAAACAATGATAAAGACATTCCATTAGAGCCGTCAGGCTCTTTTTTGTGAGAAATTGCACTTTTCTATGGTCGCCACTAGATTTTTTACTGAAAATCTAGTAGAATAAAATAGATAAACGGGGGAAACCTCGGAGAATAAAAAGGAGATCCATCTAATGGTAAAATTGGTTTTTGCTCGCCACGGTGAGTCTGAATGGAACAAAGCTAACCTTTTCACTGGTTGGGCTGATGTTGATTTGTCTGAAAAAGGTACACAACAAGCGATCGACGCTGGTAAATTGATCAAAGAAGCTGGTATCGAATTTGACCAAGCTTACACTTCAGTATTGAAACGTGCGATCAAAACTACTAACTTGGCTCTTGAAGCTTCTGACCAATTGTGGGTTCCAGTTGAAAAATCATGGCGTTTGAACGAACGTCACTACGGTGGTTTGACTGGTAAAAATAAAGCAGAAGCTGCTGAACAATTTGGTGATGAACAAGTTCACATCTGGCGTCGTTCTTACGATGTATTGCCTCCTGCAATGGACCGTGATGATGAACACTCAGCACACACTGACCGTCGTTACGCTTCACTTGACGATTCAGTGATTCCAGATGCTGAAAACTTGAAAGTGACTTTGGAACGTGCCCTTCCATTCTGGGAAGATAAAATCGCTCCAGCTCTTAAAGACGGTAAAAACGTATTCGTAGGAGCACACGGTAACTCAATCCGTGCCCTTGTAAAACACATCAAACAATTGTCAGACGACGAAATCATGGATGTGGAAATCCCTAACTTCCCACCATTGGTATTCGAATTTGACGAAAAATTGAACGTTGTAAAAGAATACTATCTTGGAAAATAAAAATATCCAGTGGATATTTTTATCCCGAGCCTGAAAACGCAAAAGCGAGGCAATTATAACGGGATTTGTTATCCATACAAAAAGCTGACTTCGGTCAGCTTTTTTGCTTGCCTTCCTTAGATCCTAGCTGGTTTTGGGTTTTCAGGGACTCCTAAAAATGATATAATGAAGTGTTATTACATAAGGTTTCATTAGCCTTGAAAGGAAAAGAAAATGACAAAATCATTCTACATCACAACCCCTATCTATTACCCATCTGGTAAATTGCATATTGGTTCAGCTTATACAACTATTGCCTGTGACGTCTTGGCGCGTTACAAACGCATGATGAACTACGATGTCTTCTACCTGACTGGTCTCGATGAGCATGGTCAAAAGATCCAGCAAAAAGCAGAAGAAGCTGGGATTACGCCACAAGCTTATGTAGATGGGATGGCAGTTGGAGTGAAAGAACTCTGGCAATTACTCGATATCTCATACGATAAATTCATCCGTACGACAGACGATTACCATGAAAAAGTGGTGGCCCAAGTCTTTGAACGCTTGCTTGCGCAAGACGACATCTACCTGGGTGAGTACTCTGGTTGGTATTCAGTCTCTGATGAAGAGTTCTTTACAGAAAGCCAACTGGCTGAGGTATACCGTGATGAGAATGGCAAGGTTATCGGTGGGGTAGCCCCATCAGGCCACGAAGTAGAATGGGTTTCTGAAGAATCTTATTTCCTTCGTCTTAGCAAATACCAAGACCGTCTGGTGGAATTTTTCAAATCTCAACCGGACTTCATCACCCCAGATGGCCGTCTCAATGAAATGTTGAAAAACTTCATCGAGCCAGGTTTGGAAGATTTGGCGGTATCTCGGACAACCTTTACTTGGGGAGTTCCAGTTCCATCTAATCCAAAACACGTGGTCTATGTATGGATTGATGCCCTTCTCAACTACGTGACAGCTCTTGGTTATGGTCAAGAAGATCATGAAAACTTTGATAAGTTCTGGAACGGAACCGTCTTCCACATGGTTGGAAAAGACATCCTTCGTTTCCACTCCATCTACTGGCCAATCCTTCTTATGATGTTGGATATCAAATTGCCAGAACGCTTGATTGCCCATGGTTGGTTTGTCATGAAAGACGGCAAGATGTCGAAGTCTAAAGGGAATGTCATCTACCCAGAAATGTTGGTGGAACGCTTCGGCTTGGATCCACTTCGTTACTACCTCATGCGCAGTTTGCCAGTTGGTTCAGATGGGACTTTCACACCAGAAGACTACGTAGCTCGCATCAACTATGAATTGGCCAATGACCTTGGAAACCTCCTCAACCGGACGGTGGCCATGATCAACAAATACTTTGGTGGTCAAGTTCCGACTTATGTCGAAATGTCACTGCATTTGATGCAGATTTGGCTAAGGTGGTCGAAGAAAGTATTGCAGAGTACCACAAGCAAATGAATGCGGTTGATTACCCACGCGCTTTGGAGGCGGTATGGAATATTATCTCTCGGACTAACAAATACATCGATGAGACTGCTCCATGGGTACTCGCTAAAGAAGATGGTGATAAGGAACAATTGGCAGCGGTCATGGCTCACTTAGCAGCTAGCCTTCGTGTTGTGGCTCACTTGATCCAACCATTCATGATGAATACCTCAAATGCCATCATGGAACAACTTGGCTTGGACTTGGACTTCGATCTTGAAAACTTGACCTTAGCAGGATTCCCTGAAAATGTCACAGTGGTTGCCAAAGGAACTCCAATTTTCCCACGTCTGGACATGGATGAAGAAATTGCCTACATCCAATCTCAAATGACTGCTGGTAAACCACAAGAAAAAGAATGGATTCCAGAAGAAGTGGAACTCAAGTCTGAAAAAGATGAGATCAAATTTGAAGACTTTGACAAGGTTGAAATCCGTGTAGCAGAAGTCAAAGAAGTGGAACGCGTTGAAGGATCAGACAAACTGCTTCGCTTCCGCCTAGATGCAGGAGATGGCGAAGACCGTCAAATCCTCTCTGGTATTGCGAAATTCTATCCAAATGAACAAGAATTGGTCGGCAAGAAACTCCAAATCGTGGCTAACCTCAAACCACGGAAGATGATGAAGAAATATGTCAGCCAAGGCATGATTCTTTCCGCAGAACACGGAGATCAATTAACAGTCTTAACTGTTGATCCATCTGTTCCAAATGGAAGCATCATCGGGTAAACGATAGACAAAGAAAAAATCATCTAAAAAACTTTCCTTAGGTGAGTACGGACGTCAGCGAACTTCGAAGAAGTTCCATGACTTAGTTTTTGGACCCTAAGTTCCCAAAAACTCCCGAGTGCTAGAAACAATTGTGTTTCTAGCACTTTTTCTCACGGCGGAAAGTTTCAGTAGATGATTGAATAATTCTTACGAATAAATTTTTTTAATTTTTTTATAGAATTTATTTGATTTGTAAGGAAGAACAAATTGTCTATAGCTCTCAAGCACTCCCGCGGGAGTGCTTTTTCTTGTATTGATATAGTTCCCATCATTGAATTTTACAAGGATGGTAGAAGAGTCCTATTAGTAATAAATGTTAATGGAGACTTCCGAAGTGAGAAAAGAGTCTGAAACGTTATCGTTTCAGACTCTCGAGAGATTTGAGACAGTGGGCTCAAATCTTAGGTATGGAATCCCAAAGGGATTCGCTACCGTCCGTCCTCACCCAAGGCAAGTCTCCAATTACATTTCCTGATATATGTCCTATTCATCTGGCCGGTATTCTAGGATATCTCCTGGCTGGCAGTCGAGTTCTTTGCAGATGGCTTCAAGGGTGGTGAAGCGGATAGCTTTGGCCTTTCCGGTTTTGAGGATGGAGAGGTTAGCTGTCGTGATGCCGATTTTGTCGGCGAGCTCATTGGATTTCATTTTGCGCTTGGCCAGCATGACATCTAAATTGACGATAATCATGTCCCCCTCCTTAAATGGTTAGCTCATTTTCTTCGGCGATATCAATCCCTCTCTCTAAAATCTTACCAAGGACCCAGACAATTGGGACAGCGAGGAGGAGACCTGTGTTAAAGGTCAATTGGAAGGTGAAGGGAAGGAGATAAGCATCGCCACTGGTCTCGAGTGTCCCAGACATAAAGGATAAGACCAAGAGAATCTTCCAAGCTCGGTTGCAAAGATTAATGTTGGAGTGAGAAAAGATCTTTTCTTGGTAGAGATTTTGGAGGAAGCTGCGAATGGTGAGGAGAAGGTAAATATAGATAGCGCTTGAGGCTAGTGGGAAGAGCAGCTGCCAGAGAGGTTGTGGATGTTGGGGAAAGAGCGGGATGCCATTCGCATCAAAAGGACAAGCGACCTGATTGAATGAGATCTTTGAAAAGGCCCATGCGGGAAAGCAGATGGACGACTAATGCAGCCACGGTCATAAAGCCACAGAAGTAAATGAAAGCCGTTAAGACTTCAATGACATTTTTTAAGGTTTTTGAGTTTTTCATCGCAAGCCTCCTTGAAGTTTATTTATTTTTCACTTATAGTATACTCCTTATAAAAAAACAGTCAATGAAAAAGTATCGAAAAACGATAAAAAAAATAATGATAAACAAAATATTATTTTTTTGAGAAACAGGTATTTTCTACTAAAACTAGTCAGTTCAAACCTGGAAAACCACTACATAGAGGAGAATTTTACTATACTTTCGATTTAGGGTATACTAGTGTAAAGATCTTATTCCATGGAGGTAGTAAAATGAATCTTAAGTGGAAGAAAAAATACCTGGTACCGATTCTGGGGCTGGTCGGAGCAGCTGTTCTGATCGGTGGAGTCTATCTCTACTCTAGTTCCAACATCCAACCAGACCATCAAAAGGAATTTAAGCAGACCAGCAAGAAGGTCACCAAGCCAAAGGAAAAAGCTATTGACTTGAGTGGTGACTATGTCTCAAATGAACGGGATGAAGCCAAAATCGAGAAAAAAAGCAAGGCCTGGAAGATCGATTACCAAACAGCTGACGGCAAGGTATCCGCTGAATTTAGCACGGATTGGAAGGTCGAAGGATCTAATAAAGTTTCGACAGGTAAGATGAAAAAGTCCGATGGCAATACAGACTTTACAGTCACTGTTCGTGTCTTCAAATACAAGACGGATAAGAAGCCTTTGATTACGGTCACCATGTCTGACAAAAATCCCGACCACGAGATGGTCTTTGCCAATCGGGAGGACTTTTTCAAATCGACAGATCCAAATGATATCGTCCTTGATGGCAATCTCTCACCGTTTGAGGGTGCTTATTCCAATGATGCCTATGAAAAGGAAATCGCAGATTCGGGTTTTAAACTTTATGGCTATACTCCAGAAGAATATTACCAAAACAAGACCAACGCCTTTCCAAGCATTGTAAATGGGGAGACCGGCTGGACTTTCTGGAGCGGAGGCACTCGGGCAAGTTACCTGCTCAATAAAGAAAAAGAGCCTAAGAAGCGAAAAGGCTATTATGAAGTTTATTTCACTGGGGCCAATGCGACTGCGATCCAAGGGCAAGAGCAAACCTTGTACTTGATCCCAGCGGGTGTGACAGGTCCTGACGGAGTAGCTTCCCAAGAACGTCGGATTCTCTTTGGTGACGTGGCCTACCGAGATTACCACCTAAAGTGGTGGAAAGCTTATCCGCAACCGAAAAAAGAGAAAGACTTGGATATTGCGGCCATTAACGGAGGAGACTTCTCAAGCTTAGCTGGAACCTGGCGCAATGGCAAGGGAGCTGAGATCGTCATCCAAGCAGATGGAAAAGTCAAGGGCCAAGGTAGCCTCAAGGCTGTTGCGGACTCGGATAAGAAGAGCAAGATCCCTTATGTTGAGATGAAGATGGGTGAGACTGGTGCTGCGATTGGACTGCTGAAAATTGGTTTCCAAAATCCAGATGGAGACCAGTCTGATACCAGCAAGCCACGTCTAGTGGTCACTCAATCTGCAGGCAACTACCCAGCTGATCAATATTTCTATCGCCAATAAAAAGTTTGAGACAGCTTTGTCTCAAACTTTTTTACTGTCTAAAAGGCAGCTATCTATTTGCAGAATGCTAGTTCCTAACATTAAAAGGAAAAAAATGTAAAAAAGGCTTGACAAAGCAAATGATTCGCAGTATTATTAACTAGTTAATTAACTGATTAATAAACTAGTTAACAAAAATGAAAAAGAGGTGAAGGATGAATAGGAGAAGAATGAAGGTTCTGGGACTCTTGTTTCTCGGTTTCTTTCTGCTGACAGCTTGTGGAAGTCAAGGAAATGCGGGCAAGCCCCCTTCTAAAAAAGGTCTTAAAATTGTCACGAGTTTTTATCCCATCTATGCCCTGGTCAAGGAAATCTCTGGTGGTCAAAATGACATCTGGATGGTTCAGTCAGGTGCAGGGATCCATGATTATGAACCCTCAACCAAAGAAGTGGCCCAGATCTATGATGCGGATGTATTTGTCTATCATTCTCAGACCCTGGAATCTTGGGCCGGTCGCTTAGATCCCAATCTTCAAGGTTCCAAGTTGCGAGTGATCGAAGGCAGCCAAGGAATGACCCTTGATAAGGTGGCTGGATTAGAGGATGTCGAAGCTGGTCAGGGAAAGAAGCCAAGCACTTGTATGATCCGCATACTTGGTTGGATCCTGTAAAAATCGCAGAGGAAGGAAAGATTATCGCCCAGCGCTTGGGAGAGATCGATCCAAAGAACAAGAAGCTCTATCAGGCCAATGCTCAAAAGCTTGAAAAGCGCTGTGAGGAACTGGTAGCCCACTACCAGCCTCTCTTTGACAAGGGCAAGCAAAAGACTTTTGTGACCCAACATACAGCCTTTTCTTATCTGGCCAAACGCTTTGGTCTCAAGCAGTCAGGGATTGCAGGGATTTCCCCAGAGCAAGAACCGACCGCTCGGCAATTGGCCGAGATCCAACAGTTTGTCAAAGATTACAAGGTGAAAACGATCTTTGTGGAAAAGCACACGTCGTCAAAAGTGGCAGATAGTATCGCCAAGGCAACAGGGGCGCGTGTCAAGGTCTTGGATCCACTGGAAGCTGATCCACAAAACGATAAGGATCTATTAGAAAATTTAGAAGAAAATATGGCGACTTTAGCCAAGGAATTAGAGGAGTAAATCAAGAATGAAGAAAAAGGGAACGATTGGAATTGTAGCGACCTTGGGGTTAGGACTCTGTGCTTATGCGCTCAGTCAGCAACCACAAGTCAAGGAAGAGAAAAAGAATCAGATTCAGTATTTGCAAGCGGACAAGGAATCGTCAGCGACTTCCTCCAGCAAAAAGGAAGACAGCATCGAAGCGGTCAATGCCAAGGAAAAGACCCAGGCAGAGCAGATTGTCATCAAGATTACAGATGAAGGCTTTGTCACTTCTCATGGGGATCATTTTCATTACTACAGCGGCAAGGTCCCATTTGATGCCATCTTTAGTGAAGAGTTGATTTTGCGGGATCCAACTTATCAGCTGCAAGAAGCGGATATCGTGAGCAAGGTCAAGGATGGCTATATTATCAAACGCGCTGGGAAATACTATCTCTACTTAAAGGATGCCCAACATACAGTCAATGTGCGCTCGATTGAAGAGATCGCTCAACAACAAAAGGGAGGTGCAAAGAAGAAGGAGAGACGGGATCGGTGCAAGCGAGCTCCTCGCACAAGGCAGGCAAGACCCGTGACTTCCGTCAACCTAGTCAAGCGCTGAAAGAAGGAAAGACTCTTGAGATGCTGACGGCTAAGAACCATACAGGTGGTGGCTACCGTACAGATGATGGTTATGTCTTTAGCCCTGGAGATGTCATTTCAGATACAGGGGACGGCTTTATTGTGCCCCATGGCGGCCATTTCCATTATATTCCAAAGAGTGCCTTATCTGCTGGAGAGTTAGCAGCAGCCCTCTCTGTCTTAGGTGGTCAAGCTGGCCATCAGGCTGGAAACTCAAGCCTAGCTGGAGCAAGCACAGAAGCAGGGCAAGGAAATCCGGATCCAGCCTCTTCAAGCCTTGGGAAGCAAGCGAGCAACCAGCCGTCAGCCAGTCCAACCAATACACAGACAACCCCAACGACGTCTAAACCGACTACCTCCAAACCGAGTCCAAGCCTGAGCAATCTGATCGAAGAATTGCAGAAAGCCCCATTGTCTTCTCGTCATGTAGAGTCTGACGGTTCTGTCTTTGATCCAAGCAAGATTACCAAGTGGACCGATCAAGGGATTGTCTACCCTCATGGGGATCATTTCCACTTTATCCCTTACAGCTCCCTATCTCCTTTAGAGCGTGAGTTGGCACGGCAATTCCAGTTGCTTCGTGCTCAAGGAACTGGTAGTTCAACAGAAGGAAGTCCAAGCTTTACCTTCAAATCCAAGCACAAGACCAGTTGAACATGAGCATGATCATGAGCATGGCGACAGTCACGAGCACGAAGAGGAGCACGATCATGGCTTCCACGCAGACAAGGTTATCAGTAAGGACGAGGAAGGCTATATGGTCGCTCATGGCAACCATGCCCATTATTTCTATAAAAAGGACCTCTCTCCTCAAGAGATTGCAGCAGCAGAGGCAACTCTGGCAGGCAAGAAAGAAGAGGACAAGGGTCAGCCACTGACAGATGATGTTGCGACCTATTCTCGTGATGCCTCAGATGAGGAAAAGATCCAGTACATCAGTAAGACCTACGGTGTCCCTCGCGAGGCCATTAAGATTTCCAATGGTTTCTTTGTCTTTAACAATCCAGACCAAGAATACGATCCGACCCACATCCATCCTTATGCCGTTCGTAAGGAACATGTCCGGATCCCACTTGAAACGGGCAATCCTGAACTAGACTTTATCAATGAACTCTATGCAACAGCGCTTCGTTCGGGGATTTCTCCATATAGCCTCCAGATTGAAATGGTCAGTTTGTCATCCCGCATGGCGATCACAACCACTACATCAAGGTACGCTCAGCAGGACTAGCAGACTACTTAGCCCACCGTCTTCCAACCATCCAATCGCCTTACAAAAAAGGAGACTTGGACAAGAAAGTCGTAGAGAACAGAGTTAACCAGCTCTTAGCAGAAAGCCGCAGTCTATATGCTTCTGATCCATTGCAACAAAGACGGATTGAGCTGATCTTGGGTCACTTCTTGGAAAATGTCAAGAGTTTCCCAAGTAACTCAACAGAGGGCTATCTAGCCAGTCTCAAACAGGTTGATGCGCAGTACATTCATGCGACCCAAGCGGTCAAACCAAAAGAAGAGACAGCCTTGGATCGTCGTTACCAAGAATTGCTGGAACAAGTGCGCTTGCTAGACACAGAAGCCTTCCAATTGAAGAAGGAAGAGTTGGTCTCTCAACTGCAGGAAGCCTATGCTGCCAAGGACAGCAAGCGTTTAGAGCAGGAAGGGAAGCTATTAGAAGCTGTTCAGGAGATGCAAGATCGGACGGGTGTGACATCGGTCGACTACCTCAAGTATTTCTACCAAAGCTTGAGCGATGCGCGCTTGACACCAGAACTCCGCACTAAGGCAGCAGATCTAGCCTTGAAGCTCTACCGAGCTCAAGCCTTTGAAGAAGCTTGGGATTCCAAGTCTCACTTTATGGAACTCTACCAAACCAAGCAAGCTATTGACCAGCTCTTCTCCCAAGAAAAAGGCCAAACCTATCCTATTGAAAAAACAGTTTTGGATCTAAAAGGAAGTCAAGCCCCATCCTACAACTTAGCGGTTTATGATTTCCTCAAAGGCTTGTATGGAGAGTTGGATAAGGCGACAGAAGCCCGTCAACAGAACAAGATTTTGACAGCTCTCTTAGAGCAAATCCAGTCGCTCTTGCCACAAGTCGAAGATCAAGGCAAACGAGCTGCCTTTGAAACAAGCTTGGCTCAACTTGGAAAAGAATCTGATCCAGACAAGGCTATTACAAGTGGGGAAGCACTTCTACGCGAAATCAGTGATACCATTGAAAAGCAAAAACAAAAGCAAACCGAAGAACCTCAAATTGGGGATGTCGCTCTTTACCAACAGCTCTATAACCAGTTGATGGCTCTTCACCAACAATTGGTGGACAAGGGAGCTAGTGATGCGGTATTTGATCGCTTAGAAGCTCTCTTTGACCAATTGGCTAATCCAAAGAGTGATAAAGCAGCCTTACTACAGGCCATTCAAGCCTTCCAGGCAGAGTTGGCAGCAACGCCATCTGCAAGCGAAGCGGGCAAAGCAGCTACCACAGCTGAAACGCCTGTCCCTACAGAAACTCCGGTGGAAAAAGAAGCAGCAGCTTCAGAAGGAAGTAAGCCTGCCACAACTGAGACAGAAACAGAGCCTGCAAGCGCAGCTGTAACAGAAGCAAGCACGCCAGATACTCCATCTCCTCAGAACCAATAGAAAATAGAAAAGAGAGTGGGACAGAAATCGGTCATTCGTTAGAATTCGATTTCGTCGTCCCACCTCCGCACAGTTGAGTAGGGCTGTAAAAGCTGATAAAATCAGCGTAGTAGAGCCCACTCAACCACTGCGTCTTGCTCGATAATCCAAAAATAATTGAGAGGCTAGGACTTTTGTCCCAGCCTCTTTTTGCGTTCTAGTGAATAGAAGAGGTCAGTAGTTGAACCTCACTCCTTGTGCTCAAGACGCAGTGGTGAGGTGGTTTCGACTGCTTGTTTTCGCTTGAAAAATGCGGCCATTTGAACCAGGATACGGGGGACCGTCTGCCATTTTTTCCAGGCTTGAAAGCGGGTGTCGATGAGCTGCTTGGCCAATCGTTCTAGCATTTCCCGCTCGGTTGGATCCAAATCTTGGGCATTTTGGAGGATTTCTTTGGCCTTAGCTAGCTGTTTGAGATCGGTTAGGTCATTGATCGAAGTGATGCCGGCATCCAGAAAAATGCCAAAAAAGGTGTCAAAAAACTTCTTGCGCTCCTCTGCCGATGTTTCGCGAACCCATTGCTTCAAGGTGAGATCGGTCTGCTGGCTATCTGGACTGGTTTCAGAAACGGTCACAAAGCTGTAGTCCTTGATTTCCCAAGTGAAGGCGTCGTGCTGGGCAAAGCCACCAAATGCGCGACTTTTGACAATGGTCGTCAGTTCTGGCACTTCCAACATCATGCCAACGATGGATCCCTGAGGGACAAAGCGACGAATTTTGGGGGACGTCCGCTGGTAGCCTTCAGTTTCGATAATGGCCTTGTTGAGTCCTGGAGCATCGTAGCTGTAGATCGCGTCGACACGTTCAAATAAGGAATCAGCTAGATACGAGCAAGCATAGGTCGCAAGGTTGCCCCCTTTGGAGTGACCAGCCACCAAGAAATGTCCTTTAGGAAATTCTTTCATGACATGTTGCAGGTAGCTGGCTGCGCGCTTCTGAGCTGGAACATGGTCCATATAGGTCATGTGGAAGTCTTCCTTCCAGCCGATCAAGGTGTCATCCGTCCCTCTGAAAACGACCAAATACGTATCCAGACTAAGCCGATAGGTCATGGCCGCAAACTGTTTTTGTACATCGGGATCGTACTCATCGACATAGTTAAGGAGTTTGATGTTCTTAAAGCGCTTTGAACTAGCTAATTCATCGACTAATTGGAGGTGCTGGTTACTCACGATGAAATCGGTTGTCCGGTCGATCAGTTCCATCGCATCAGACAGGCGCACTGGAATCCCTGTTGTATCTCCTTGAGGCACAATGTGTCCAAAGGGCAGATAGGTCAGCTCTGTCAAGGCGAGGACATCCAGCTCCTTGAAGGGGCGGTCATAAATGGAATCGTAGGTCACTTCTTTTAGGTAATCAAAAATAGTCGACATCTGTGCCTCCCGTGTCTTATTTCTTTCAGTATAGCACAAAAATGGATGTAGAAAAAGCGCCTCCTATCAAGAAAGTAGGACTCAGCTTTTCTTTCCCTCTGAAACAGCCTTTTTCTCTACTGTTTAATCTGTTATAATAGGAAGAAGAAAATAAGAAGGAAAGAAAGCCATGCATAAAATTCTCTTAGTGGAAGACGATGAAATTATTCGCCAACAGGTCAAACAATTATTGGAACAATGGGGCTATGAAGTGGTCGCAGTAGAGGACTTTATGGATGTCCTCGGGATCTTTGTCGAAAGTGACCCCCACTTGATCCTCATGGATATTGGCCTGCCTCTCTACAATGGCTACCACTGGTGCCAGGAGATTCGCAAGGTTTCAAAGGTTCCGATCATGTTTCTTTCTTCACGGGATCAAGCCATGGATATTGTCATGGCCATCAATATGGGTGGAGACGACTTTGTCACCAAGCCTTTTGACCAAAATGTCCTCCTTGCCAAGGTCCAAGGGCTCTTGCGCCGCTCTTACGAATTTGGCACGGATCAAAATCTGCTGGAGCACCGGGGAGCCATCCTCAATCTCAAGTCTACGGACTTGATGTATGAAGGGGAAGTCATCAAGCTGACCAAGAATGAATTTCAGATCCTGCGCGTCCTGTTTGAGCATGCAGGCAGTATCGTAGCACGCGATGACATGATGAAGGAGCTCTGGAATAGCGACTTCTTTATTGATGACAATACCTTGTCTGTCAATGTGGCCCGCCTTCGTAAGAAATTAGAAGAGGCTGGCTTGTCAAACTTCATCGAAACCAAGAAAGGCATCGGATACGGGTTGACCCATGAATAAATTTGGAACGATCTTCTGGCAGTATGTGGTATCCCGCAGGCGCCTACTCTATCTATTGGTCATCTTTTTGATCGTCGATTTGGTCTTTGCCTATCTCTTTCCAGAGACAGGGACGGTTTTCCTCTATGCGACCCTAGTGCTAGGCTTTTTGCCTTCTGTGTCTTGATCTGGGATTTCGCCATGACCTTTCGGGACTACCGCAAAGCCGCACTTTATGAGGAAGTTGAGGTTACCTCACCACTGGAACACCTCCTTTATGAAAAATACACGGAAGAACAGCAGGCGCGCTTGGAGGAAGGGAAGACAGCCCAGGCTAAGTTTAATGACCTGATGGATTACTATACCCTCTGGGTTCACCAGATTAAGACGCCCATTGCGGCTAGTCAGCTCTTGGTGCAAGATGTCGAGACGCCCATTGTCAAGCAGCAGATGGAGCAGGAGCTCTTTAAGATTGACTCCTATGCCAATCTGGTTTTGCAGTATCTGCGACTGGAGAGTTTTCATGATGATCTAGTCTTAAAGCGCGTGTCGGTAGAAGATTTAGTCAAGGAAGTGGTCCGCAAGTATGCCCTCTTTTTTATCCAAAAGAACTTGACAGTGGACCTGCATGATTTGGAGCAGGAGGTCATCACCGATCGCAAGTGGCTCCTAGTCATCATCGAGCAGCTCTTATCCAATAGCCTCAAGTACACCAGCACCGGTGGGATTGAAATCTATTTTTAAAGACCAGACTCTCTATATAAAAGATAGCGGGATTGGGATCAAAAATAGCGATGTCCTCCGCGTCTTTGAGCGGGGCTTCTCTGGCTACAATGGCCACCTGACCCAGCAATCCTCAGGGCTGGGGCTCTATCTATCTAAGAAAATCGCAGAGCAATTGGGCCACAGGATCACCCTCCATTCAGAGGTCGGCCAAGGCACGACGGTTGCCATTCGCTTTGAAGAGAAGAAGTTGGTCATGGATTAAGATTTCCCCATCTTACAAAAAAATGTAAGAAATAAAGGTCAAAAATGAAAGGTTAGGTTATGGTAGCCGCCTTTTTAATTTTTTATACAATAGTCTCATCAAATGAAGGAGGTCAAGAAAATGAAACTCTTGAAATGGATGAAACAACCCAAAATGATTAAGAAACCAAATAACCAAACCGATCTGGAAAAGACGGAATTTGGTCTCCAAGTCCTGCAACAAACCCAAGAATTTTTCTTGATCTACTAGTAAAAGGAGAAAAGCATGTCATTACTAGATGTTCAACATATCAAAAAAATCTACAAAACCCGCTTTCAAGGAACGCAGGTTGAAGCCTTAAAGGATATTCACTTCACCGTGGAAAAGGGCGAATACGTCGCTATCATGGGGGAATCAGGATCCGGGAAATCCACCCTCCTCAATATCCTAGCCATGCTGGACCAACCAACCGAAGGACGGGTCTACCTCAATGGCACAGATACCTCAACCATCAAGAACAAGGATGCCTCCAGCTTCCGCCGGGAAAAACTTGGCTTCGTCTTTCAAGATTTCAACCTACTCGATACCTTGTCTGTCAAGGACAATATCCTCTTGCCTCTCGTCCTCTCTCGCAGACCGGTCAAGGAAATGATGAGCAAGGTGGATAGCGTGAGTCGGGAGTTGGGCATTCACCAGCTCTTAGAAAAATACCCTTACGAAATCTCTGGTGGGCAAAAACAACGGGTAGCCGTAGCACGGGCTATCATCACCTCACCTGAAATCCTCCTTGCGGATGAGCCAACAGGGGCGCTGGATTCCAAGTCTTCAGCTGCGTTACTAGATGTCTTTGAAGATATCAACACCATGGGCCAAACTATTCTTATGGTGACCCACTCAACCGCAGCAGCAGCTCGTGCCAAGCGCGTGCTCTTTATCAAGGACGGGATCCTTTACAACCAGATCTTCCGCGGGGAAAAGACGGAGCGTCAGATGTTCCAAGAAATCTCGGATACTCTGACGGTCATGGCAAGTGAGGTGGAGTAGATGTTTCGATTAACCACTAAATTAGCTTGCTCTAATCTGATCAAGAACCGCAAGCTCTATTATCCCTTTGCGATTGCGGTCATTCTTGCAGTGACCATCGCCTACCTCTTTGACTCCCTGACCTTTAATCCCCGTATTTCCGAGCTTCGAGGGGGCTCTTCCATAGTGTTCACTCTCAGCTTGGGGTTCTTCGTGGTCAATGCTGCGGGAGCTATCATCGTGCTCTATGCCAATAGCTTCGTCATGAAAAACCGCTCCAAGGAGCTGGGCATCTACAGCATGCTGGGACTTGAGAAACGCCATCTCATCAGCATGATCTTCAAGGAACTTTTGATGTTTGGCTTTCTAACCATTTCAGCCGGAGTCTTGATCGGAGCTCTTTTTGACAAGCTGATCTTTGCCTTTCTCTTGAAACTCATGAAGATGAAGGTCCAGCTAGTATCCACCTTCCAACCTGGGATTGTCATCTTGGTCTTTGTCACCTTTGGTCTCATCTTTGGACTTTTGATTCTTCTAAATGCTTGGCGCATTCTCCGTTTGAATGCCTTGCAGTTGACGCGTGAGAAGGCTAGTGGTGAAAAGAAAGCTCGCTTCTTGTGGCCCCAAACCATCCTGGGCTTAGCCTCTCTCGGTTTTGGCTACTACCTGGCTTTGTCTGTCAAAGACCCCATGTCTGCGATTTTGATCTTCTTTCTAGCCGTTATCCTGGTCATGATCGGGACCTACCTGCTCTTTAATGCGGGGATCACCGTCTTCTTGCACCTACTCAAGAAAAAGAAGGGGTATTATTACCAACCTAACAACATGATCTCGGTCTCTAACCTCATCTATCGTATGAAGAAAAATGCAGTGGGGCTTGCGACTATTGCCATCCTCTCGACCATGGTGCTGGTGACCATCTCTGCAGCCACTAACATCTATGTCGGTAGCGAAATGGTCAAGAAAATCATGGCGCCTCATGATTTCTCTGTCCAAGGAAAAGGGGTAGACCTGGAGCTAATCAATCAGAAATTTGATGAATTTGCCTCTGAGCACCATCTCAAGATCAAGAGTCGTGACCTGATGACCTATGCCAACTTTGGGGTTAAATCACAAAAGGGCACAGATTTCACCGTCTATCAAGCTGATGAACGCAAGGTCATTCCTAAAACCGTCTTTCTGGTCTTTGATGCAGCTAGTTATGAACAAATGACAGGAGAAAAGGTTGATCTGACCGGCAACCAAGTCATCCTCTTTGCTCATAACAAGGCTCTTAAGGGGCAAAAGCAGTTCACTATCAATGGCCAAGACTTCCAAGTCAAGGAAGAAGTGACCAAGGATTTTATCACCGATCACGTGCCCAACATGTATAACATGATAACGGAGGATTTCAATTACCTAATCGTACCTGACCTCTCAGCCTTTATCGCCCAGTTTCCAAATCTTGCCATCTATACCAATATCTATGGTGGTTTCAATGTCAATGTCGATGAAGATCAGCAACTCAAGCTAGCAGCTAGCTATGACAAGATGATCGATGAATTGAGCAGCCAACAGGCCCAAGGAACATTTGTCTATGGGGGGAACCGTGCCAATGATGTGGCAGGGTTGAATAGCCTCTTTGGTGGTATCTTCTTTATCGGTATTTTCTTGTCACTGATCTTTATGGTCGGAACAGTCATCGTCATTTACTACAAGCAAATCTCAGAAGGCTATGAAGACCGTGACCGCTTCGTCATCCTCCAACAGGTAGGGCTCGATGAACACGAGGTCAAACGGACCATCAACCGTCAAGTGCGGACTGTCTTCTTCCTCCCTCTCATCTTTGCCTTTATCCACCTGGCCTTTGCCTACCATATGATCCGACTCATTCTTAAAGTCCTGGGTGTCATCAATAGTGGCCAAGTCCTCGTCGTGACCCTCAGCGTCTGCGCTGTCTTTCTCATCACCTACCTGATCGTCTTTTGGATCACCTCTCGGAGCTATCGTAAGATTGTGCAGATATAAGGAAAAAGAAGCTCGAATCAAATTAGAAACTTTCCTTAGGTGAGTACGGACGTCAGCAAACTTCGAAGAAGTTCCATGACTAATTATTGAGCCTAAGGTCTCAATAATTCCGAGTGCCTGAAACATAATTGTTTCAGGCACTTTTCTCACAGCGGAAAGTTTCAATATACTTTAAATAATAATCAGAAATTATTTGGATATTTTTTTGCACAATAATCCAGCATAGGTTATTCAAAGAAAAGAATTGTCAATTTTTTTAGCTTGCTCATAGCGGGCTTTTTTTGTACGAAAAACCGACTGCGATTGTTTTTGTTTTTTTCAAAGGGATACACAAAAAGACTGAACCCGTAGAGTTCAGTCTTTGTTCACTTTCTATTAAAGTGATGTAAGGAAAGTCAATCCCCTAGGATGACACCTGCCGAATTCGGAATGATCAAAATCCAGTCTTTTTTAGGTTCCTTTGTCCAACCATAAATGACCCAGATCAAGCAAGAAATAGCAGCTGACAAGGGTTGGAAAGGTTGGGCCTTGTTTCCCTGTAAATTAGCAATAATTTGTGGGATGTAGGCAATGAAAAACGATAATCCCAATAAAAGGCACCGATCGAGCCAACGATTTGGTTGATTTTTTGTTTATTCATAAAATTTTACCTCTGTGTATCAAAATAGCATAAATAGGAAGATAATGCAATTAATTTGCATGCTATTCAAGATGAAAATGATTACATTTGCAAAAAAATTAGACAAAGTGTCTAAAATAATTACTAGAGAGAAGACTCTCTCGAAGAGAAATCCATCTTCCTGCAAAATCACAAGATTGTGACACTTTACAGTTCGGTAACATTTGAAAAAAGCACTTGAATTTTAAGAGGGCAAGCGATAGAATAGTGCATACTTTAAAAAAGAAAAGGAAATGGTAGTTTCAAAATGAATGATAAACAAATGAAAATTCTTGGTTGGGTTGCGACCTTTATGTCTGTCATGATGTATGTATCTTACTTCCCACAAATCATGGATAACCTCGCTGGTCACAAAGGGAACTTTATTCAACCCCTTGTCGCAGCCATCAACTGTAGCCTTTGGGTTTACTACGGACTCTTCAAAAAAGAACGCGATATTCCACTTGCTGCAGCCAATGCACCAGGGATCGTCTTTGGTTTGATCACAGCCATCACAGCCTTGTAATCAATGAAAGAGAGAGTGGGACAGAAATTGGTAATTCGTTAGAATTCGATTTCGTCGTCCCACCTCCGCACAGTTGAGTAGGGTTGTAAAAGCTGATGAAATCAGCGTAGTAGAGCCCACTCAACCACTGCGTCTTGCTCGACAATCTAAAGACAATTGAGAGGCCAGGACTTTTGTCCCAGCCTCTTTTTTATAACTTCACTCATTTCCATGGTATAATAGGAGGACTATTCATAGAGAAGATCAAAAGGAGACACGAGTGGATCAAAAACATCACTGCCAAGTCCTATGGGCGAAAAATAAATACCTGGTGCTGAGTCATTCCAGCAACATTTACAAGGAGATCCGGGAATACCTCAAGCAAGACCAGGTGGAGGTCAGCCACGTCGAAGGCTTGATCCAGCAAGCACTGGCCTTGCCAGAAAATCGTGGTCAGGTCTCCAATGCCTTCCAGCATATCTGGGGCTATTTCAAAAAGCAGGCGACTCCTGAAGAAAAGGCCGACTTCATGTTGTTACTTGAAAAGTACCAGCATGGCCAAGCTAGCCAAGAGGATCTCATCAAGGGGATCCAAACGCTCCTAGAGCGCTATCCTAATCGCTACTTGCAAGACTCGACACTACTAGGAGGTCAATAGATGAGACTGTGGCACCAAGATTTGATCTCAAAACTCCCTCGTCCCCAGCTCCTGGGCCAACACCGGGAATGTTGCGCCCTTCGAGGCAATGGTTGGGGCAAGAAGCACGCGACGGTCAACTATGTCTTTGACTACTCGCCTTATCGCCTCTATGCCTATCACCGCCTGATCATGGAGGAGATGACTGCACGTGGCTATAAGGTCAGCCCAGAGTGGTGGGAGCCAACTTACCGAGGCAAGACCTGCCCAGCATACATAGAGCTGGAAGAGGAAGCCTTGTCCACCCTTATCTATCCTGAGCATCAGGACACTTACCTCCAAGAATGCTTGGATAATCTAGCAGAAAAGGGGATTCAACTGGACAAATCATTGATTAAGTAAAAATATAAGCTAAACCATTCGTAATCAATTATTACGAATGGTTTTTAGTATCTAAAATATGGTAAAATAGAAAGGATAATACATTAATTAAGGAAAGTAAAAATGGCAAATAAAGAAAGTGCAGAGCGCAAGGAACTTCACCGTAAAATTTGGGCGATTGCCGATGACGTTCGTGGGGCTGTAGACGGTTGGGATTTCAAGCAGTACATACTGGGAATACTATTTTATCGCTTTATTTCTGAGCATATGGCTGACTATTTTGACCGTGCTGAGCATGAGGCTGGGGATTTAGAATTCCGTTATGCTGATTTGAGTGACCAAGAAGCTGAGCAAGATTTCAAACCAGGGACAGTTGAGGATAAAGGTTTCTTTATTCTTCCAAGTCAATTATTTGAAAATGTCGTCAAGAACGCGTCACAAAATGAAAATTTAAACGAAGATTTAGCCAATATTTCCAAAACATTGAAAAATCAGCAATTGGGTTCAAATCAGAGGATGATATCAAAGGTTTGTTTGATAACTTGGACACACGAAGCAACATACTTGGTGGCACTGTTCCAGAAAAAAATAAACGTCTCTCTGATATCCTCAATGGTATCAATAGCATTAACTTTGGCAACTTTGAGGAAAATGATATTGATGCTTTTGGGGATGCCTATGAGTTCTTAATTTCCAACTATGCGAGCAATGCAGGAAAAAGCGGAGGTGAATTTTTCACACCTCAGACAGTTTCTAAATTACTAGCCCGTTTAGTAATGGTTGGTAAGGACAAGATTAACAAAGTCTATGACCCAACATGTGGTTCGGGTTCACTTTTGCTTCAGATGAAAAAACAATACGAAGACCATATTCTAGAAGATGGTTTCTTTGGTCAAGAAATCAATATGACCAACTATAACTTGGCTCGTATGAATATGTTCTTACACAATATCAACTACAATAACTTTGATATCAAGCGAGGAGATACCCTTTTAAATCCACAGCATTTGGATGAAAAACCTTTTGATGCTATTGTTTCTAACCCTCCATACTCAGTCAAATGGGTGGGAGATGGAGACCCAACTCTTATAAACGATGACCGTTTTGCGCCAGCTGGTAAATTAGCTCCTAAGTCAAAAGCTGACTTTGCCTTTATCATGCATAGTCTCAACCACTTGTCTAACAGAGGTCGAGCAGCCATTGTATGTTTTCCAGGGATTTTCTATCGTGGAGGTGCTGAAAAAACTATTCGTCAGTATCTAGTAGATAATAACTTTGTTGAAGCAGTGATTGCTCTACCTGATAATCTCTTCTTTGGGACTTCTATCGCAACCACTATTTTAGTGTTAGCGAAGAATAAACTAGAAAATAAAACTCTCTTTATCGATGCGAGTAAGGAATTCAAAAAAGAGACCAATAACAATGTCTTGACGGATGACAATATCGACCATATCGTTGAATTATTCACTAATTATCAAAGTGTAGACTATAAAGCAACTCTCGTTGATAATGAAGTGATTGGTTCAGAACAGGATTACAACCTTTCTGTCTCAACCTATGTCGAACAAGAAGATACACGTGAGAAGATTGATATTGATGTTCTCAATAAAGAAATCGCTGAGACTGTTGCTAAGATTGATCACTTGCGTTCAGAGATAGACAAGATTGTAGAGGAATTAAGCTATGACAAATGATGTGATTCTCTATAGAACAGATGATGGCGAGTCAGCTATTGAGCTACATTTGGATAATGGAACAGTCTGGCTGACCCAACAGGAACTAGCTGAGCTTTCAAACTTCCAAGCAAAATATTAGTAAACATATCAAGGCGATCTTTGAAGATGGTGAATTATCGGAGGGGGCAACTGTCAACTATAAGTTGACAGTTCAAAATGAGGGGAGTAGAAGTGTTCAGCGGAATGTTGCTTACTATAATCTCGATATGATTTTGGCGATTGGCTATCGAGTTCGCTCTCCTCGTGGAATCCAGTTTAGACATTGTGCTTCGACAGTCTTGAAAGAGTATCTGATCAAGGGGTTTGCCATGGATGATGAGCGCTTGAAAAATTTGGGTGGTGGCTCTTACTTTAAAGAACTTCTTGAAAGAATCCGAGATATTCGCTCGAGTGAAAAAGTCTTTTACCGTCAGGTTTTGGATCTTTTCGCGACATCTAGTGACTACGATGCCCAATCACCAGAGGCAAAGAAATTTTTTGCTACGGTTCAAAACAAGATGCATTACGCCATTCACCACAATACTGCCAGCAAACTCATTTATAACCGTGTCGATAGCGAAAAGGAATTTATGGGCTTGACTACTTTTAAGGGAGACCTCCCTACTTTATCTGAAGCAAAAGTTGCTAAGAACTATCTGACAGAGAAGGAACTCCGTGGGCTTAATCAGCTTGTATCAGGATATCTAGACTTTGCTGAAAGACAGGCAGAGCGAGAAGAAGTCATGACCATGGCAGACTGGGTGACACATGTAGACCGCCTCTTTCAGGCTACTGGTGAAGACTTACTTGATAACAGTGGCTCTATCTCTCGGGAACAGATGAAGCAGAAGGTAGATAAGGAATATAAGAGCTACCAAGCCAAGACCCTCAGCCAAGTTGAAAAAGATTACCTCAAGGAAATCAAAAGTATTGAAAATCTAGCCAAGGAAGGAGGTAAATCATGAATATCCTAGAAGAAATCCAGAACTGCCCCGTTGAGTGGAAAGAGTTGGGGGATAAAAATGTAGCGAAATTATCTCGTGGCAAAGTAATGTCAAAACAGTTTTTAGAAGAGAATAAAGGGGAGTTTCCAGTATATTCTTCCCAAACAGTTAACAATGGAGAAATCGGAAGAATTTCAAGTTTTGAATACGATGGAGAGTATATAACTTGGACAACTGATGGGGCAAACGCAGGAACAGTTTTTTATCGCAAAGGAAAATTTAGTATCACAAATGTCTGTGGATTAGTAGAGATTAATAGTAACCAACTCCTTACAAAGTTTGTTTATTATTATTTAACGATTTCAACTAAAAAATATGTTTCATCTGGAATGGGAAATCCAAAACTGATGTCTAATGTTATGGGGAAAATTAAAATCCCCATTCTTCCCCTAGAAATTCAAGAAAAAAAATCGTGCAGATACTTGACAAAATGACTGAGTATGTTACAGAATTGACCTCAGAATTGACCTCAGAATTGACCTCACGTAAAAAGCAATATTCTTATTATAGAGATAAACTTTTGTCCTTTGAGGATGAGGTATATCAGGTTGAGTGGAAGACGTTGGAGGAAGTAGCTAAATTTAATTATGGCTATACTGATAAAGCGAAAGATACGGGAGATATTAGATTTATTCGAATTACTGATATTGATGAAAATGGTTATCTTAAATCAAATGATAAAAAATATATTTCCTTAACAGAAGAATCTAGAAACTATCTAGTAAGACATGGTGACTTATTGATGGCTAGAACGGGTGCTACTTATGGTAAAACTCTATTTATTGATACAGATGAAGCCAGCGCCTATGCATCATTCTTAATAAAGATTACTCCGTCAGAGAAGTTGAATTCAAGATACTATTGGCACTTTTCAAAGAGCACATTGTATTGGAAACAAGCTAATAATTTAGTTTCAAAGGCTGGTCAGCCTCAGTTTAATGCGAATAGTCTGAAGAATATAAGAATTCCGGTCCCATCTCTCGAAATCCAGTCTCGAATTGTTCAAGTTCTAGACAACTTTGACATGGTTTGTAATGACCTAAACATCGGACTGCCCAAGGAGATTGAACTGCGTCAAACAGTACGAATATTTCCGAGAAAAACTCTTGACATTCGTCGCCGAAGGCGAGTACACTGACAGTACAGTACAGTACAGTACAGACAAGACATCATTAGGCTCTTAAATTGGGTATTTGGTCCAATCCGAGTGGAGTTGGGAGCTTTGGGAGATATTATTCGAGGTAATGGGCTACAGAAGAAAGATTTCCAGGATGTCGGTGTTCCGTGCATTCATTATGGACAGATATATACATATTATGGAATTGAGACTGAGAGAACAAAATCATTTATAAATTCAGAGTTAGCAAGAAAACTTCAAAAAGCTAAAACTAGTGATTTGATTGTCGCGACGACGTCTGAAAATGTTGAGGATGTTGGTAAATCTTTGGTTTGGTTAGGGAAAGAGGAAGTTTGTATAGGTGGGCATTCATGTATAATCAGAACTGAGCAAAATACTAAATTTTTAGCCTATCTTTTTAGAACTAGATTTTTCCAAATTCAAAAAGAAAAAAGAGTACTTGGTACAAAAGTAATTGAACTTTACCCTAAAAATCTTGCAAAAATTAAGATTATATTACCACCCCTTTTCGAACAAGAAAGAATCGTCTCCATTCTTGACCATTTCAACACCTTAACCAACTCTCTTTCTGAGGGCCTCCCAAAAGAAATCGAACTAAGAAAGAAACAGTATGAATACTGGATAGATGAATTACTTCATTTTCATGTATAAGGAAACAGTAAATTATGGCAGATGATAAAGTATTTAATACGTTAGAAGAGATTGCAGATGAACTCATTTTAAGTAATAAGAAGTTGCATTTAATTTATGCTTTTAATGCTACAGGGAAAACAAGGCTGTCTACAATTTTAAAGGATAAATTAAATATCTCGGGAAATGATGAGGAGTCAAAAGTAAAGAAAAATACTTTATTTTAACGCTTTTACAGAAGATCTTTTTACTTGGGAAAATGATTTAGAAAATGATGAAGATCGTTACCTCAAATATGATAAACGTACCTATTTTTGGTAACTTTTTTGGAGAATCAGCAACAATTTGATCAGGTTATTATAACTTTTTCAGAAATTTGTCGGTGATTTAATAGTTCCTATTTTTGAGGATATTGAAGAACAGGCTGTTGATGATTTTGGTATTCCAATTATTGATATTATTGGTGAACAGCGTATACCAAGATTAGAGAGGAACTTCAAAAGTATTCGTTTTACTTTAGATGGTGAAACGGTTAAAATTTCTAGGGGAGAGGAAAGAATTTTTGTTTGGTCTATATTCACTACTCTCTTAGAACTTGTTATTGAAGAATTGAGCGACTCAGAAATTGACTCTGATTTTCAGGACTTTAAGTATATTTATATTGACGATCCAATTTCTTCGTTAGATGATAACAATACTATTGATTCCGCTATTTTTTTAAAGGAAATTATTGACAAATCCAAACGCACTGATTTAAAAGTTTATTATTTCTTCTCACCAACCACTTTTTTTATAATGTTTTTGTACAATGAAATACGATTTGACAGAAAAAAATACCAAATAAAAAAAGTCCTTTTATGTTATGAAAAAAAGAGGTTGATAAGGAGGATAAAGTTAGATATATTTTTAACTGACGTTGAGAAAGATTCTCCTTCGGATACCACCTAAAGGTAAGAGAAGAGTTACGTAAAGCTGTAGACAATGGACGAGTAGAAAAAAATTTCATTATGCTTTGTTTAGGAATCTGTCAGAGAAAACAGCCACATTTTTTTAGGTTATAGTAGATGGGAAGATGTTTTATTAGGATTAGAGGTGGCAGGTGAGGAGATTACCAAAGAAAATGTAGAACTTTATGCTCAAAGGTTTGATTTATTCACTCATAATCGTCAATCGGACTTGGAGTTTAGAGAATTGCAAGAACGAGAAAAAAATACCTTAATAGAATTATTCAATAGTTTTTGAGAAGAATTATAAATTTAACCCAAAAAGAGGAAAATAAAAAAATGGTTGATTATTCAAAAAAATACATGAAGTAATTGCGGAAACAAATGAAGGGATTCTCTTGGCTGAGTATCAACCAGAGTATCGTACAGATAGGGAGTATCAGTCAGAGGCTGATTTAGAAAATCAGTTGATTTCTGATTTGGTAAATCATCTCAACTATGAACGCTTAAATATTCATACACCTGAAGAGCTCTTAGCAAATGCTAAGGTGCAAATTGAAAAACTTAATAAGGTAACGTTTACGAATGCTGAGTGGAATCGATTTGTAGTAGAGTATTTAGACTGCCCCAATGAAGGATTAGTTGAAAAAACTCGAAAAATCCAAGAGAATTATATCTATGATTTTGTCTTTGATGATGGACGGATTAAAAATATTTTCATTCTTGATAAGAAAAACATTCACAACAACAGCATGCAAGTCATCAACCAGGTGACCCAAGTGGGTAGTCATACCAACCGTTATGATGTCACCATCTTGGTAAATGGACTTCCTTTAGTTCAGATTGAATTAAAGAGACGAGGGGTTAGTCTTAAAGAAGCTTTTGAGCAAATCCATAGATATAGCAAGGAAAGCTTCAATAGAGAAAATTCTTTATACAAATACATTCAAATTTTTGTCATTTCTAATGGGACTTATACACGCTACTTTGCCAATACGACAGCTCAAAATAAAAATCATTATGAGTTCACCTGTGAATGGGCAGACCGAAAAAATAAAACGATTCACGACCTGGAGGACTTTACCATTACCTTTTTGAGTAAACGAGTTCTTTTAGAAGTTTTAACCAAGTATTGTGTCTTTGATGCTGATAATACATTACTCATCATGCGCCCATATCAGATAGCTGCAACAGAGAGTATTTTACGAAAGATTCATTCCACAAATGAAATGAAGAATTTCGGTACGATCAATGCCTGTGGCTATATCTGGCACACTACTGGTTCTGGGAAAACTTTAACTAGTTTTAAGACTGCTCGTTTAGCAACAGAGTTGGACTATATTGACAAAGTGATTTTTGTGGTTGATAGAAAAGACCTAGACTATCAAACCATGAAGGAATATCAAAAATTCCAACCGAATTCAGTCAATGGTAGCAACAATACAAAAGAACTCCAACGTAGTATTGAAGAAAATGATGATCGAATTGTTGTCACAACGATTCAAAAGTTAAATAAATTTATAACAGCAAATCCAAACCATGAAATCTATAGTAAAAAATGTGTTCTAATCTTTGATGAATGCCACCGTTCCCAGTTTGGAAAGGCTCAAAAACGTATCAAAAAAGCCTTTAAGCAGTATGCTTTATTTGGATTTACAGGGACCCCAATTTTTCCAGAAAATAGCTTGACTGGAGAAACAACACAAGAGGTTTTTGGAGAGCAACTTCATAACTACGTTATCACAGATGCTATTCGAGATAAAAAAGTGCTGAAGTTCAAGGTTGACTATAACTATATCAAGCCTGAAATCAATAAGTATAGAGAAGCGGAAAAGGCAGTCGGCCGAGAGCTTGATGAAAAGAAACTCAAAAAGATGGAGAAGGAACTCCTTTTACATCCAGAACGGATTGCAACCATCACAGAGTATCTGTTGAGAGTTTATAATGATAAGACGCACCGAAATCAACACTATACTCATAAACAAAAACAACTGTCTGGATTTAATGCCATGCTGGCAGTACAAAGCATTGAAGCTGCGAAATTATACTATGAAGAACTTCAGCGACAACAAGCATCATTACCAGAAGCTAAGCGTTTGAAGGTCGCAACTATCTTTAGCTTTGCGCCTAACGAAGAACAGTCAGCTTATGGAGAAATTCAAGATGAAGAGCTAGAACCTCAAGATACAGCTATGCCTCTTTCATCTAAAGAGTTTCTTTCTAAAGCAATCTATGACTATAATCAAATGTTCAAGACCAACTTTTCGACTGATGGGAAAGAGTTTCAAAATTACTATCGTGACCTTTCTAAACGAGTTAAGTCCAAGGAAGTGGATTTGCTGATTGTAGTGGGTATGTTCTTGACAGGTTTTGATGCGCCGACCATGAATACTCTCTTTGTCGATAAAAACCTACGTTATCATGGTTTGATTCAGGCTTTTTCTAGAACCAATCGAATTTTTAACAAGGTTAAACCTTTTGGAAATATCGTATGTTTCCGTGATTTAGAAAAAGCTACTCAAGAAGCTATTAAAACCTTTGGGGATACTAATAAACTTGATATTATCTTAGAAAAAAGTTTTAGCGAATACATGGATGGTTTCGTGGATCAGATAACGGGTATCAAGGTTAAAGGTTATACAGAAGTCTGTCAGGAAATTCTCGAAAGATTCCCTAATCCACAAGAAATAGAAACAGAACATGATAAAAAAGAGTTTGTTAAGTTATTTGGTGAGTTTCTGAAACTTGATAACGTGCTCCGAAATTATGATGAGTTTCAGGAAATCGATAAGCCTATCTCGGAAGGATATCTCCAAGATTTAAGAAGTTCTTACGTGGAAATTCGAGATGAATTCTTAAACCTTAAAAACTATGAAAGAACGAGAGACCTAGGTGTTGACCTTTCAGATATTGAATTTGAGATTGAGCTATTAAAAACAGATGAGATTAATCTAGACTATATCCTCGCATTAATTGTTGAAAAATCGAAGAACTCTGAATCTAAAGAAGCAATGAAAGCAGAAGTTAGTCGTGTTATTCGGTCAAGTATTGATATTCGTGCTAAGGAAGAGTTGGTGATTGGATTTATCAATGATACTGATTTAGCGAGTCTGAAAGACCATGATGAGATTATCAATGCATTCTATGCTTATGGTAAAGAACGTAAAGCAGTCGCTATTCGTGAATTAGCAGAATCTGAAAATCTTGTTAAAGATTATCAATTATTCATTGATAGATCTATTCAACGTGGTTATGCTGAGAATAGTGGAGCTGATTTGGATTCGATTATTCCACCGACTTCTCGTAGACATGGAGCTCGTGAACGTAAGAAACAAGAAGTTCTACATCAGATTCAAACATTAGTAGAAGTATACTCAGGTATTTGATCATGAAACTATGAATAATTACCTAAGATAAAGTTCGTTTCATTACTAACAAAGTTTGGCTTTTAATAATGAAGGATATTATTAATAAGTGGATTGAAAAAACAGTAGAGGTTAACTTTCAACTGTTTCCCAAATTTTTTTCGAATTATAGAAGTAGAGGGACCTTCCCTCTATTTTTTATCGAAAAGGAGCAGGGATGCAAAAGAGACACGCGCATGTATCGCCGACCTTGGACATCATGGCCAAGAAGATTTTTAGTTTGCCGGAGGTGACGGCAGCATTTATTCGAGATATTTTGGAGCTGGATGTAGCGGACGCTCAGATTGTGGAAGGAAGCCAACCCCACAGCATGGCCTATGAGGAGGATGACTTGTTCTCCACTGCGGTGGATGTGAGAGCCAAGCTCCATGACGGGACCGAGGTGATCATCGAGATCCAGATTCGCAAGCAGCAGTATTTCTTGAATCGGTTCCATTACTATTTGGCCAATCAGCTGGTGGAGAATGTGCAAAAACTGCGCCAGCAAGGCCAGACACATAAGATGTACGAGCAGATGGAGCCAGTCTATGGGATTGCGATTTTGGAGAAGTCGCTCTTGCTAGACGAAGAGGCCGCCATCAATAAATACTGGCTGACCAATAGCCGGTCCGGCAAGCAACTTAAGGCCTATTATAAAAATGGCAAGCACCAAAATCTACTGCAGGTTGCCTTTTTAGAGCTAGACAAGTATAATAAAGATGAGAACCTGACAGATGCAGGCAGACAGTGGTTGGAGTTTTTTGGGAATCTTCCCTTTACAAAAGCTCCCAGTCAGGCTGTTGCCCACGCAGATTCATTATTAGATTCATCTAGCTGGACCAAGGAGGAGAAGACCATGATAGACGAGCGTATTCGTATTCAAGAAAATTATGATATGACCCTGGAGACAGCGATAGACGAAGCGCGCGAAGAAGGTTTAGAACAAGGATTGGAACAAGGTCTGGAACAAGGTCGTAATGAAGAACGTCTGCAGTTAATCCGCAAAATGGTCTCACGAGGAATGACGCCTGATCTGATATCAGAGATGACAGGTTTGTCGCTTGAAGAGATTGAGACTCTTCTTTCCTGAGTCGTTAAAAGAGGCAGTGCCTCTTTCTTTTTTGAAAAAACTTGAAAATTTTCCCATTTTTTCAATCCGCCTTTCTAGAATTGTGGTAGAATAGAGTCAACAAAGAGCTATCCTCACCAACAGTGTGATCGATACTAGAAAAGAGGATTCTGATGACAAGAAAAATTGGTATTATTGGTTTGGGGCATGTGGGTGCGACCTTGGCCCACAGCATGATTTTGAAACACACCTGTGATCATTTGGTCTTGATTGATACCAATGAGAAAAAGGTCAAGGCTGATGCCTTGGATTTCTGTGATACGGTTGCCAATACAGGTTATCCGGTGCATATCACGGTCAATGACTACGCGGCTTTAAAAGATGCGGATGTCGTGGTGTCGACTCTTGGAAATATTGAGTTGCAGGCTAATAACACTGATGACCGTTTTGCGGAGCTTCCCTTTACCAGTAAGCAAGTGGTGCAAGTAGCGCGTGATCTGAAGGCTTCTGGCTTTAGCGGGGTCTTATTAGTAGTGACCAATCCGGTCGATGCCGTCACTCAACTCTATCAACAATATACTGGCCTTCCAAAAGAGCAGGTGATTGGGACAGGGACGTTACTGGATACAGCTCGGATGAAGCGTGCAGTCGCTGATCGTTTGCAGGTTTCTCCTGCTAGTGTATCAGGTTACAACCTCGGTGAGCACGGAAATTCTCAATTTGTTGCTTGGAGTCAGGTCCGTGTCAAGGGACACGCTATTACCGATCTCTTCTCTCAAGAAGAGCTTGACGCCATCAACTACGAGTCCTTGCGCGGTGGTCACACGGTCTTCTTTGGTAAATTCTATACTAACTTTGGGATTGTAGCAGCAGCCCAACGCCTGGCAGAAGCTGTGATCAATGATAGCCACGAGGAAATGCCAGTGTCTAACTATCGTCCAGAATATGGAACCTATCTTGGCTATCCAGCGATCGTAGGTCGAAAAGGAATTCTTGAACGATTGGACTTGCATTTGACAGAAGAAGAAAAAGAAAAATTACTCCATTCAGCTGAAACCATCAAGGAAAATACACGAAAAGGATTGGAGCATGCATAAAAGCAAGAGGCTGGGACAAAAGTCCTAGCCTCTCAATTATTTTTGGATTGTCGAGCAAGACGCAGTGGTTGAGTGGGCTCTACTACGCTGATTTCATCAGCTTTTACAGCTCTACTCAACTGTGCGGAGGTGGGACGACGAAATCAAATTCTAACGAATTACCGATTTCTGTCCCACTCTCATTTTCTGCAATTTTTTCGAATGGTATAAGTGAGGGGATTCCCTATACGAAATCATTGGAGGTTGCTATGAAGAAACGACACGAGTATGTATCGCCCACCTTGGATTTAATGGCGAAAAAGATTTTTAGTCTGCCGGATGTGACAGCCAAATTTATCCGCGAAGTATTGGATCTGCCAGTAGAGTCCGTTGAGATTTTAGAAGGAGACCAAATCCATGAGCAAGGGTTTTTAGGAGATCTTCCTTTTGAAACATCCGTTGATGTGAGAGCAAGACTAGATAGTGGGCTTGAAGTGATCATTGAGATTCAAGTTTTGAAGCAAGAGTATTTCCTGAATCGTTTCCACTATTATTTAGCCAATCAACTGGTAGAAAATGTCCAACGCAAGCGAAAGAAAGGAGCGACCCATTCTATGTACCAGGAGCTGGAGCCGGTCTATGGGATCGCTATCTTGGAGCGAAGTATTTTTCCTCATTTAGATTCACCTGTCAATGTCTATGAAATGCGCCATACGGTAGATGGGACACCTCTTTATAGTTCTCGCAAGAATGGGGTAGCTCATAATATGTTAAAGGTTGCCTTTTTAGAGTTGGATAAGTATAATGAAAGTAGAGATACGGAGTTGAATGCTCACTGGAGACAATGGCTTGAATTTTTTGGCAATCGCCCATTCAGTCATCAACCAGATCAAGTGATCGAGCAGGCAGAATCACTCCTGATCCCATCAAATTGGACAAGGGAGGAAAAAGAAATGATTGATGAACGGATTCGTATCAGAGAAAATTGGGAAATGAGCATGGATACCTTTCGGAAAGAACAACTGGAAGCCGGTTTTCAGAAAGGGTTGAAAAAGGTCTTGAACAGGGACTCGAACAAGGTCTTGAGCGTGGACTCGAGCGTGGTCTTGAACAAGGTCTCGAGCGTGGTCTCGAACAGGGATTGGAACAAGGCAGACAAGAAGGCATGGAGTTGGGAGTTCAAGCTGGTCAGCAGTCTCTGATTCAGAAACTATCTTTGAAGGGGATGAGTATCGAGATGATTGCTGAAATGACGGATTTATCCAGCGAATCCATCAAAAAAATGTTGGCTACGGATTTGTCTAACGAGGAGTAGTAGCGAGAACAGAATTTTGGGATTGAGAATTACCTTGCTGAGAAAAAAATAGTTCTAAAATGGATTGTAAAGATCTCTGGGAGTCGTTTTTCTTGGATGTTAATCCTCTACAGATTTATACGGTTGTGATTTATTGAAGGTTGGAGACTTTTGTCCAACCTTTTTTCTCATTCTTCTTGGCCCATCCTTAGTGAAATGGAATAAAAGTATAAAATGACCGAGTTGTAATCCTTGACATTACATTGTGATCCTGTATAATAGCTATTGTAATAAATAATCTTACAACAGAAAGAGGAAACAACTATGAAAAACATTTTATTTATCGTCGGATCTCTTCGTCAAGGATCTTTTAACCACCAAATGGCTAAGAAAGCAGAAAGCCTTCTGGAAGGAAAAGCAACGGTGACTTACTTGGACTACAAGGACATTCCAATGATGAACCAAGATTTGGAAACACCAACCTTGCCAGCAGTGCAAGCAGCACGTGATGCGGTCCTTGCTGCGGATGCTATCTGGATCTTCTCGCCAGTCTATAACTTTGCTATTCCAGGTGTAGTGAAAAACCTGATCGACTGGCTTAGCCGTGCCCTTGACCTGTCAGAAACTCGTGGTCCATCTGCCCTTCAAGACAAGATCGTAACGGTTTCTTCAGTAGCCAATGCCGGACACGAACCAATGTTTGCGGCATACCAAGCGCTCATGCCATTCGTTCGAACTCAAGTAGTTGGAGAGTTCACTGGAACAACCGTTAACCCAGAAGCTTGGGGAACAGGTGAATTAGTCTTGACAGATGAAGCGGTCGCAGGACTGGAAACAAGCACAAGCCTTATTAGAAGCATAAGAAAAAGCTGAGACAGAAGTCTCAGCTTTTTTAGATACTAAAGAGTTGTCCGAAGAAGTAAGTCACACCCATGGTGAGAAGGCCAATGATCAGGTTGCGAAGCATGGCTTGCTTGGTTGGTGCTTTTCCCAGTTTTGCACTGGTATAGCCAGTGAAGATCAAGGATAGTCCAACAACGAAGACTGTCACTGGAATGCGATAGGCAGCTGGAAAGAGAATGATAGAGAGCATTGGAGGAAGGGAACCAACCGAAAAAGCAAGGAAGCTAGATGCAGCAGCATGCCAAGGATTGGTAAATTCTTCGTATTCAATGCCGTATTTCTCTTCGACCAAGGCTTTGAGGGGATGTTTCAGAAAGGCCCGCTCTGTCAAAATCTTTGCGGAAGTTTCGCATTCTCCATTTTGAAGATAAGCGTGGTAGAGAGATTCTCTAGCTAACTTTGGATCGCGACCCAACAAGGCTTGTTCGCGGTTAACAGCGGCTTCTTCCGTGTCTTTTTGAGTGGAAACTGAGACATATTCACCGCCCGCCATCGAAAAGGCACCTGCCAGAATCGCTGATAAGCCAGAAAGGAAAATGATCCAGATGTTTGAGGTGGCACTGGCTACCCCAATCACCACCCCAGCAATAGAAATAATCCCATCATTGGCCCCGAGAACAGCGGCTCTCAAGATATTCAATCGGTCGTTAAATGATTCATCTACTCCATGTTTCATTTCAGTCATACAATGTCTCCTTTATCTTGTTTAGAATGATTATAAATAAAAGACAAAAAGAAAGCAAGGATTTTAACTCAAATGATAAAAGTTCGACAATTTAATGAAATTTAAGTTATAATCTTTGGCATTACAAAGCAAAAAGAGAAAGAATAGGGTATACACCTATCCAAGCAAGATTTATTTAGCAGAAGTGGCATAATTTTTGAAGATCCTGATGGCATTGTCACACGGGTCAGAAAAAGGATAACAAAAAAACAGCAAATTGCTGTTTTTCTGATGAGAAAAATTAATTCGTATCTTGTTCTTTCCCAACAACCCAAAATAAGAGAAGGAGTTGGAAGATGCCTAAGGCAAATAAGACCATAAAACCGTTGCGGCTTCCTTTAGCAGTGGCTTGGGTGAAGTCCATCTTTTGATTGGCTTGGCTCATGGCAACGATCAGCGAAGCCAGGGTTGTTCCGACAGCGCCTGCAAATTGTTGCAAGGTGTTAAAAATCGCGTTCGCATCGGGTTGCTCTTCCAGAGAGAGTTGTTTTTGTCCGTTGGTCATGATATTGCCAAAGGCCAGTCCCATACCGGTCATGAAGATCATGTAAAAGATGAGAATCAAGCCATTTGTCAGCTTAAGGCCAAAGAGGGTAAAGTGGAAATGGGCCAGAAGAATTAAAGTAGCTCCAAGGAGAATCGGTTTGCGGGCACCCAACTTATCTAGAATGAGACCAGAGAAGGGAGCAAAACCAGCCCCAATGATGGCTCCTGGAAGCAGCATCAAAGCTGCAAGCGTGGTACTCGAGTGGTTGACCAATTGGACATAATTGGGCAAGAGGAAACTCATGGCCAGAGAACCTAATTGGAAGGTGAAAAAGGCAAGAACATGGCCAGTGAGGAGATGGTTCTTTAAGATGGCAAGGTTGATAATGGGAGTCTCTAACTGATTGGACCGCCAGACCAAGAGAACCAGTCCCAAGAACCCAATCACCAGCCAACCAAGGACAGAAAAACTAAAGAAAGCATGGTCAGAGAGACCGTGAATGCCTAGAATCAACCCTAAGAAAAGGGCAATGATAGCAAGGAGACTCATGATATCAAGCGTTTCTCGCTTGACTGTACTGATTTGTTCAATGGAGCGAAGTCCTGCAACTAGCGAAGCTAGAAGGATCGGGAATTGAACCAAAAAGATGGAGCGCCAGCCGAAGTTGGCTGTCAAGAGACCACCGACAGTAGGCCCAATGGCGGGAGCGATGGCTGTAATCAGGGTTCCCACTCCCATCATGAGACCGATCTTGCGTTTTGGGACCTGCTCTAAAATGATATTGAACATCAGAGGGAGGGCAAAACCAACCCCCATTCCTTGGACCAATCGACCCAGAACCACAAAGCCAAAACTTGGAGCTAAGAAGTCAATGAGAACACCTAAGACAGATAAGAGATTTCCAACTAAAAAGATGGACTTCATTTTGAAGGAGCGTTTGAGATAAGCAGACAAGGGGACTACACAGGCAACCACTAGAAGATAGATGGTGGTGACCCACTGAACGGTTGCGGTATTGATTTCAAATTCCTTCATCAATATTGGGAAGGTGATATTCATGGCAGTTTCTCCAGCCACCCCGCAAAAGGAAAGAATCCCTGTTGCAAAAATAGCGTATAGGACCTTGGCTGAAATTTTTTCTTGTGACATCGGTGTCTGATTCCTCCTAAATCTTCCTAAAGATATGGACTATGGTATAAAATCGGATGAAAATCCATGGAAACGATTTGATTTTCCGTCAGCTCCAATCGCTAGGAGCATAGCAAGACCAACGGTAACCTGATCCATCGTTTTGTTAGCTAACAAATAGTATAGAGGAAATGAAGACCCCTGTCAAAGAGTTTTTGAAAAGTTTTGAAAATTTTAACAGCATTCTCAACTGATGACGTCTCTACAAACGAAAGGAAAGGCTCGCCAGTATGGTATAATAAGAAGAAAGCAGTAAACGTGAAGAAGTCATCAACTCGAACAGGAGGCCCTATGACCAAGTATTTAGTCCAGAAGTTTTTCTGGTTACGAGAAAAAAGTTTGATTCAAATTTCCCAGAAGACCCTGGTTTCCTTATTTCCTTTTTTCCTATTTTCAGGGATCATTCGGGTGATCGCTCTATCAGTCTTTTCCGATCGAGGCTATATCCATCAGCTCTTTTCGATGGATAGCTGGTTGCCGTGGGATCAAGCTATTAGTCAAGTCCTTATCAATTTTTCCAACTTTCTAGGAGGTCTAGCTGGGCCTTTAGCGACTTACTTCGCTGGAAAATACACAGCTGGGCACTATGGTAGAAGTACAGGGACAGCTGGAGTGACAGCTCTTTTGGTCAGTCTAATAGTGGGGTCTCAGGAATTGTTGGTGGGACCGCTCAATGAAGGGCAAGTGACGCACCTCCATCTATCCGCGACGACCAATATCGTCTTAGCGATTTTTTTAGGCTATCTAATTGGGCAGATCTTTCGTCTATCCAAGGCCAGTGATGACCAGATTGTAGACAAGGATTTCATCTATCAACCCAAGACGGTGCGTCCCATTTTCTTGTCCTTAGTTCTAGGGGTCAGCCTCAATCTTCTTTTGGTTCTTGGAAATCAATTTAATATTTTTCAGACTATCCGACAGTTCTTGGCTTCTCTAACGGTAAGCAGTCATCATCTCTTGTCCACCTTTAGCATGGGTCTTTTTAGTAGCCTATCTGCTTGGTTTGGTAATAGTCAAGCCTTTGCCTTGAATTCTATCGCGGATGATAGCTTTGCTTTGGAAAATCTGACCTATGCTGTGACCCATCATACAACGGCAGGCATTCCACATCTCTATACCTTGACCAATTTGTACCGCAGTTTTGGCATGGTAGCTGGAATTGGTGCAGTTCTAGCCTTATTGGTAGCGATCCTGCTGGTTTCGCGAAGCCAAAAGGACAAGAAAGTCAGCCTTCTCAGTCTGTTTCCAAGTCTCTTTAACAATGGGGCTTCTTTCATGGTAGGGATACCGGTCCTTCTCAACCTACTTTATGTGATTCCTTTCTTATTGATCCCTTTGGTGAATATGGGAATAGCAGCTGTAGCTTTGTGCTTCAAGCTGATGCCAGCAGCCGTCTATCCGGTGCCAGATGGGACTCCTAGCCTTCTCTATGCCTTTATTGGAACGGGAGGAAGTCTGAGAGCCTTAGCTGTCAGTATATTTTGTTTTACCGTTGATGTGCTCCTTTATCTACCATTTGTCCGCATGGGAAATCGTATTCGAAAAGATTTAAAAGTGAAAGGAGAAAGCGATGAAACAATCTAAAAAAACAGCCATCGTCCTCACTTTGGTCAGTCTTTTCTTGATCGCTTTAGCCATTCCTTCTTATAGCTGGACTCGGACGAATGTTTCAAAAATCGAGAAATTTTATAATTCAAAATTGTCTCCCATCATCATGATCCCGGGAAGCTCTGCGACAGAGAACCGCTTTGATGGCTTGGTGACCAAGCTCAACCAAGACCGCCAAGGAACCAAACACAGTCTACTTAAGGTTAAGGTTTGGAATGATGGGCATATCACCCTATAGTGGTAGTATTGATGCCAAGGACAATGAGCCGGTAATTGTGGTTGGTTTTGAAAAATAACAAAGATGGCTATAGCAATATTAAAAAGCAAGCCAAACTATTTAATCAAGCCTTTTGAAGCCCATTCAAGAAAAATACAATTTTAATAATTTTTAAGGGCTTGGGTCATTCCAACGGTGGCTTGATTTATACAGCCTTTATTGAAAATTATCTAGGGGATTATGAGGTGGATCTCAAGACCCTTATGACCATCGGAACTCCCTATAATTTCACGGAGACCAATATCAAAAATAAATCTGAGATGTTGGCCGATTTTATCAAGGGAAAAGAAGCCATCCCCACAACCCTTCATATGTATTCAGTAGCAGGGACCATTACCTATGATTCAGATGAGTTGGTCCCGGATGCTAGTGTTTCCGCTGGGAAATATATCTACCAAAACCAAGCAGCTAGCTATACGGAGATTACGGTGACGGGGGAAGATGCTCAGCACTCGGACCTTCCAACCAATGATGAGGTGGTTGCCTTGGTGAAAGAGCATATTGAAAGTCAAACGGATCGTCGAACCAAACCAAATAAAGAAAACTAAGTGTGATGAAGGGATTTCTTCCTCACGCTTTTTTTAGTATAATAAAGTTTAGTATGAAAATAGGGGAGAGTAAAGGAGATCAGATGAAAATAAAACAATGGATGCAATTGGGCTTAGTGGCTTCAAGTACGCTCTTGTTAACAGGATGTTACCAGAGATACCAACGTCAGTCCAGTCCCAAAAAAGAGGCTGCAAGTAGCCAGACTTCAGCAAAGAAACACGCGAAAAAAGCAGATAACAAACAATTATACCAGTCTGTTTTTTCAGACTACCAAAAGATTTTTGCCACTTCCAAAGAGTTAGATGCTATTTCCAAATTGAATGATGCATTAGCCAAAGAAGATCGGATGATCAATAGTTGGGTGATCGAGACTATCATCAATCAGCCAGATGCCGTTCGCTATGCCTTTAAGGACTTAAATAACGATGGGGTAGAGGAGATGATCATCGCTAATCAGCAGACCGATGGAAGCTACTTTGTGACAGGAGTTTATTACCTCAAGGACCAAAAACCGACTCTACTAGCTGAAGGTTTCGTCGCTGGACACGGTGGAGCGCGCAATGCGACGACCCTATATCAGGGAGGAGAAGTCTTAGAAGTCAGCTGGATGTCAGGAACTGGCCGTGGTGTAGCCGTTCTCTCACGGATAGAAAAGGTGCCTCAAGCCGCGACCAAAGTCCAGGAAGAAGAAGTCCAAGTACCGGGGTCAGATCTGAATGCCCTCTTTGGAAAATCGGATGAGGAAAAATTGGATCTCAAGAGTTTTGACTGGCAAACTTTTGACAGCACACCATCAGCGGGAAATAGCCAAAGCCAGGAAAAAACGCCTTGGAACGCTGAAAAATCAGCAAAATTAGCAGAATTTATGAAGACCTGGGGCGAAAAGATGGGCCAACCCAACTATCAAAAAGGCATCGCTGGCGGTGATGTAGGACCAGACAACCTCTATACTCTAGGGGAAAATAGCAAGATGGATGCCATTTATACAGATACTGGTCAAGGAAATGCAAAATACTGCATCGTGGAACGCTATAGCAATTGGGACAAGTATCCAGATGTGCATAGTTATTTCTTTGCCATTACAGATACGGGAGAAGCCATTGTCTTTCATTCTCCAACGACCAATGGTGGGAAGATGTATCTAAAACCAACGGACAACAAGGAACTTCAAGAAGAGTTCAATCAATTACTTCATCAATGAAAAAAAGAAACAGGAGCGAAATCTTGTTTCATGCATTTTGTGCACTTTTGCAGTTAAAAGGCAAATAAATACGTTAGAAACTTACTTTAATACCTCGATGCAGTTCTTTAACCGATCAGCACGGGCTTATTCAGTTATTTCAATCATTCATCAAAGATTGGACGTTTTGTCTAATCTTTTATTTTATTCGCGGAATGAATAAAAATATATTTTCTGGTTTTTGTGAATCGGACGGCAAAATATGTTAAGAGTTAGTGATAAAAGCTGGTATAAAAAGGATTGAGTGCATAAAATATTTGACAATAAAAAGATTTCATTTTAAAATATAATTAATCAATATCTATAGGAGAAAAAATTATGAAAAAACTTCTTACAGCGGGCGTGGCTCTCTTATCAGTTGCAACGTTAGCAGCATGTTCTGGTAAAACTGCTTCGGAATCATCTAGCAAAGATGCAAAGGCTTCTTCTAGTAAGGTAGAAAAATCATCTACTTCAGAAAGCAAATCAAGCAGTTCATCAAAATCATCTAAATCAGCAACTTCATCAACAAATATCCCTGAAATTGTATTGTTGACAGATGAAGAAATTGACAGTGCAAAAACAATCGGAGATATGAAGAATCTTTATAGCAAATTAGTTGAAAGCTATAAGAAATATGCGCAAGATATTGGCCAACAAATTCCAGAGGCTCAGAGAGATGCGTATACTCAACAAGTGGATCCAGCTATTAAGGCCTTGGATGAATCAAAAACTCAATTTGATACGATGCTTTCAAGCGTAGGTCCTGATAGTACGACTGTTCCTGAACAAGGACGTACGACTTTCTTACAACAAGTGAAAACATCTCGTGATGCAATGAAACAAGCTCTTGAAAGTGCATATAAAATGGTTGCACCGTATACATCGGCTCAGTAATAAAAGAATGAAATAGGTTAGGACCTCAAGTCCTAGCCTATTTTTGCTTTCTTACAAAAATGTAAGAAATAAAGGGTAAAATGTAAGGTTATGTTATGGTGAAAGCGTTCCAGTTTTAGTACAATAGATTTGTAAAAAACGATTGAAGCTTTTATCGAGCTAGAAAGGAATGGACCATGACCCTACTAGACGTTCAACATATCAAAAAAATCTACAAAACCCGCTTTCAAGGGACGCAGGTTGAAGCCTTAAAGGATATCCATTTTACCGTTGAGAAGGGCGAATACGTCGCCATCATGGGGGAATCAGGATCCGGGAAATCCACACTCCTCAATATCCTGGCCATGCTGGACCAGCCGACCGAAGGACGGGTCTACCTCAATGGCACCGATACCTCAACCATCAAAAACAAGGACGCATCGAGCTTCCGCCGGGAAAAACTAGGCTTTGTCTTTCAAGACTTCAATCTGCTTGATACCTTGTCTGTCAAGGACAATATCCTCTTGCCTCTAGTCCTTTCTCGCAGACCAGTCAAGGAAATGATGAGCAAGGTGGAGAGCGTCAGTCGGGAGTTGGGCATTCACCAGCTCTTAGAAAAATACCCTTACGAAATCTCTGGTGGACAAAAGCAACGGGTAGCCGTAGCACGGGCCATCATCACCTCCCCTGAAATCCTCCTGGCCGATGAGCCAACAGGGGCGCTGGATTCCAAGTCTTCAGCTGCGTTACTAGATGTCTTTGAAGATATCAATAGCATGGGCCAAACCATTCTCATGGTGACTCACTCAACCGCAGCGGCAGCTAGGGCCAAGCGCGTGCTCTTTATCAAGGATGGGATCCTTTACAACCAGATTTTCCGCGGGGAAAAGCCGGAGCGTCAGATGTTCCAAGAAATCTCGGATACCCTGACGGTCATGGCGGGAAAGGAGGATCGTGATGTTTAAATTAACAAGTAAATTAGCTCTTTCCAACCTCAAACAAAATCGCAAGTTGTATTACCCTTTTGCTATAGCTGTCATTTTAACGACCATGATCCTCTATAGTTTTATCGCCTTGGCAACGACCCCTCATTTAGAGGATTCTTACGGAGGGAGAACGGCGAGAACGGTTCTTGGTTTTGGTTGTTTCGTCGTCCAGCTGGTCGTCATCATTTTAGTGGCTTATGCCAATGGCTATGTCATGAAAAATCGTTCCAAAGAACTGGGACTCTACAGTGTTTTGGGAATGGAGAAGAAGCACCTCCTCGTCATGACCTTATGGGAATTGCTTATCTTCTATATTCTCACAGTTGGCGCGGGACTGGGTTTGGGGCTCTTATTTGATCCCTTGATTTTTGCCCTGCTCTTAAAATGTATGGGGCTTCCAGTCGTCATTCAATCAACCTTCCAGATAGGGGCTGTTCTTAACACTTTACTTGGGTTAGCCTTAGCTTTTGGCCTCATTCTTTTGTTGAATTCTTTCCGCCTCTTGCGCTACAGTTCCCTTCATCTTATGCAACAAAAGAAAGCAGGAGAGAAGAAGGGAAGATTCTTGCTGGTCCAAACTCTTTTAGGACTAGGGCTCTTAGGAATTGCTTTCTATCTGGCGCTAACCGCAGAGCGTCCGGTTGCGGCGGTTCAAGGATTCTTTATTGCCGTCATCTTGGTCATTCTAGCGACTTATCTCTTATTCAACGCAGGATCTATTACCTTCTTAAGATTTCTCAAAGGTCGGAAATCCTACTATTACAAGCCGGAGAATTTTATATCCGTCTCTAACTTAATAGCTCGGATGCGAAAAAATGCAGCGGGCCTTGCGACCATTAGTATTCTTTCCACCATGGTCTTGGTCACCTTAACAGGGTCGCTCAATCTCTTTATTGGAGGGCAGAATTACCTAGATACTATGTATCCTTCGGACTACAATATTAGTGTGGGGCATATGACTTCAGAAGCTGAAACAGAACCGGTTATTGAGGAGGTTCAAGCACAAATTAAGAAAGTGGCCGATGCGACACATCTGTCCGATTATCAGGTGGCACAGACAACATACTGGTCAGCTAGCATTCGAAGGATTGGTGGAAAGGTGTTAGAGGTTTATGACCAGTCCGATCAAGAAACTGGTCAGGAATTGAAGACAGAAGGAGTAGTCTACTTTTTTGATCAGGCGACTTATGAGCAACTGACCGGTCAAAAAGTTGAGCTTGGGGAAAATGAAATCCTAGCCTATGGGTATCAGTATCCTGGAAGACTAGACTCGCAATTAGAAATCAATGGAAAGAGCTTCGCGATTAAGCAAAAACTAGACTCCAATTTTATCCAAGGGAAACTCCCTCAAGCCGACCTGTTTCAACACCAAATGGGCTTGTATCTTGTCCTCCCTGACTTGAACCAACTGGGATTAAAAATTGATAAAAATTTGGAATTCTCTATTAGTGCTAAAAATAAAGAAAACCAAGATTTTATAGCTGGAATGGCCAAAGAGCTTTATTCGACAGACAAAATGAGTCAATATGGTGCGACTTTGTTTGGTGGGGTTGATCGATACAGCATGGAGAAGGAGTGGCGTGAATCAGCAGGGACAATCCTCTTTATTGGTGTTTTCCTATCTGTGATCTTTCTATTGGCTACGGTTCTCGTGATTTACTACAAACAGATTTCAGAAGGCTATGAGGACCGGGAAAATTTTGTGATCATGCAACAAGTAGGATTGGACCAAAAGCAAACGGCCACCACCATTCGCAAACAGATTCTCACCGTCTTTTTCCTTCCTCTATTCTTCTCCTTCCTCTACCTAGGAGTGGCCTATAAGATGATTGCAAAAATCGTTGCTCTCTTAGGAGCGAACAATGCGGGCTTGGTCCTTCAAACAACCTTAGCCATCTGCGCTGTCTTTTTCATCTCCTATGTCCTCGTCTTTCTTCTGACTTCTAGAAGTTATCGGAAGATTGTCGTGAGGTAGCGCTGAGTCTATAAAAGATTGAGAAATGAAAAAGCCAATAAATAGACAAACTGTTTTTTACATAGGACAAGCCAGGTGTTGCGGAAAGAATTATAATAATCTAAATTATTAAGCTTATTTAAACAAATACCGAAACTTTCCGCCGTGAGAAAAGTGCTAGAAATACTAGTATTTCTAGCACTCGGGAGTTTTGGAACCTTAGGTCCAAAACTAAGTTATGGAACTTCGAAGAAGTTCGCTAACGTCCGTACTCACCTAAGGAAAGTTTCAAGGATAGGTTTTTCCTTAATCAAAAACACCGAGGATTTGATCCTCGGTGTTTTTATCGTGATTATTTCACGTGTTTTGCAAGTTCTTCTTGCGCTTTTTTGTTTGATTCTTCTTTTTCTTTCAACCAATTCTTATAAGCTTTTTCGTAGTCAGCAGTTGTGACTGTCTTATCTTGAAGTTTTTGGTATTTATAGAAGTTTGAATCTCCTTTGATACCGATTGAAGAACGAGCGCCTGAGAATGGTGTTACCTTCGTGATAGATGGAACTCCACCCTTAGAGTAGATTGGAAGAACAATTGCATTTTCTGTTAACCATGCTTGAGCAGCAGCGTATTTTTCATAACGTGCATTGGTATCCAATTTTTCAGCATTAGCAGCATCCAATAATTCTTTGTATTGGTTCAAACCAACTTTTTCGATGAGCGCTTGGTCTTTCTTAGGATCAAGTCCCATACCAGTCAAGGTTGAACCATCTGTTGGGTTCAAGATATCCAAGTAAGTGGATGGGTCTTGGAAGTCAGGTCCCCAACCAGTGATATCCAAGTCGAAGTCTTTTTGGTCTGCTGATTGTGCGAAGTAAGTCGCGTTATCTGCATCATCTGTAGACAATTTTTGTACATCGATCACGACATTGTCTTTACCAAGAGCTGTCTCAATAGAGCTCTTCATGGAGTCTGCTTGTTGGACAAGTGAGCTAGAAGATTGGTCTACGACATAGTCGATATGGATTGGGAATTGAACGCCTTGTGATTGCAATTCAGATTTTGCTTTTGCAAGTTCTGCTTTGGCTTTATCCGCATTGTGCAAGCTATCTTGAGCATCGGCAAAGCTAACACCTTTCCACTCATCTCCTGTTGCGGCAAGTTTTTCTTCAACGAGAGTACCGAAGTCTTTTCCGTTGGCTTGCACAAATGTAGGTGGAACTAGTAGGGTACGAAGGGTTTTAGTTGCTCCATCTTTACCGTTTGATTGAGCACTATATGAGGTCCTATCCAAAGCAAAGTTCAAGGCTTGACGGAAGTTCTTGTTTTGAAGAGCTGTCTTGGTGCTGTTCTTTTGCTCATCAGTCGTCTTCTTAGTATGACCGTAGTTTTGACGGTTGACGTTGAAGTAAGCATAGTAGACAACCGCATCTTGTGGTGAATAAACGATGTTATCCTTGAATTTCTTTTGAATCGTAGTGTAAGTTGAACTCGTTGGGAAGAGACGGGCAGAAGTTAAGTTACCGTCTGAGAAGTTACGAGCAAGATAGTCTTGGTCTGATCCATCGAAGTAAGTCAATTTAACCGTATCGATGTGAACATTTTTCTTGTCGTAGTATTCAGGGTTTTTATCCAACTCAATTTGTGATTTTGAAGTGAACGATTTCAAAATGTATGGACCGTTATAGAGGATACCACTTGGTTTTACGCTACCAAAGTCTTTACCAGCTGATTCCAAGAATTTTTCATTGACTGGCATCATAGTAGCAGTGGTCAATTTAGAATTCCAGAAAGATTCTGGTTGGTTCAAAGTATATTGAAGAGTGTGATCATCAACAGCTTTTACCCCAACGGTTGAGAAGTCTTTAGTTTTCCCGTTTACATAGTCATCCAAGCCTTTGACTGAGTTTTGAACCAAGTAAAGAGCATCAGATTTTTTATCTGCTACGTATTTTAGAGATGTCACGAAATCGTGTGCAGTGACGTCAGCGTATTTATTTCCTTCTGAGTCATACCACTTCGCATCTTTTCGAAGCTTGTAAGTATAAGTCAGACCGTCTTTTGAAACGGACCAGTCTTCTGCAAGAGCAGGCACTAGGTTACCGTATTGGTCGTTTTCGAACAAACCATCGACCAAGTTGGTAGTAATGTCGCTTGTAGTTGCACGATTTGAAGTCAAATAGTTCAAGGTATCAGGGTCTGTACTATAGACATATTTATAGGTCGTCCCTTTTGACGCATTAGAAGATGAGCCACATGCTGCAAGGAAAAGCGTTGAAGCCGCGGCGACACCTGCTAAAAGAGCAAGCTTCGATTTTTTCATATTCGTGTCTCCTTTTGAATAATTTTAATTATTATACTCCAATCAATCTACAAAATAAAGTGTTTTTTGAACTTTTTTTGTATATTTACACACGGGTATACAGAGAAACCTTGATTTTAAAGGGATTTTTTTAAGGAATAAAAAAATTTTTTTGAAAAAAAGTTACTATTATGCTTTTACATACTAGCTGAGAAAGAGTATACTGATAGTGAAATAGCTAGTATGTAAAACAAACTAGTAAAAAATGTGAAGAAAGAGGTGAGAAGGATGAAAGAGTCCCAATTACTAAAGGGAGTCTTGGAGGGCTGTGTGCTTGAGATTATTTCTAAAAAGGCCATCTATGGCTATGAATTGATCCAAAGTCTCAAAGAGATGGGATTTGATAAGATTGTCGCTGGGACCATTTATCCCCTGCTTCAAATTAGAAAAACAAGGGGTTATTCATGGGGAAATGAGGCCGTCTCCAGATGGTCCTGATCGCAAGTATTTTTCACTCAGTGATGCTGGAAGAGAGCGCTTAGAGGAATTTTGGGACCAGTGGCAGGAGCTAGTCACAAAAGTAGAACGTATCAAGAAGGAGGGAGAAGAATGGTAGAAAGTTATACAGAAAAAATGTCAGATGAATTGATTCATCTAGACAAAGAGGATCAAGCCTATGTGAAAAAAATGGTGGCCTATATTGGGGCCAAGTCTTATTTTTATGATGATGAAGCGCTCGGTGAACAACTCTACAATATGGTTTGTGACCTGAAAGTTGCTGAGAAAGAAGGCATTCGGGCAGTGGATTATTTTGGAAAGGATCCACGAGCGATGGTGGATCAAGTTCTTTCAGACTTGCCTAAACGCTCTTTAGGATCTTATGTAGGACTCGTCTTCCTACTTGGAGTGATCTTGGTTGGCTTGCGTTATTTAATGGATTTTACCTGGATGACACCACTGAAAATCGAACCCTTGACCTATGTTGTCATTCTGCTCAATTTCTTGGTGTTCAGCCAGTTCATCACGTGGCTTTGGTCTAAACAGAGCTATGGTGAAATGAAGTGGTCTTGGGCTATGTTTATCAGTGTGATCAGCCTGATGGTATTTCTGAACATCGTACGACTATTTTCGATCTATTTTGGCCACATTGGGAGTCTCTTCTTATCAGATGGTTGGGCGATTGTTCTCGCTGTCCTAGTCTTACTTGGGTTTACGGTCATGGCTTTTAGAAGCAGGAATCGTCTGATGTCGAGTCTACTAGTCATGGGCCTGACTTTCCTAGTTACAGGATGCTGGATTCGTCTTGTGAATCAGGAAACCGCTCATTTAATAGGCTGGTCACTTCCTCTCATGGGACTAGTCCTGACCCTTATTGTATTTTGTCTCCAAAGAAAGAAGGAAGAAGCATGAAAACCGTTAGTTATTATGAAGAAACGCAGGCCTTGATGCAAACCTTTAGCCAGGAGGACCAAGCTTATTTCCAAGATCTCTGGGATTATTTCAATTTTGCAGGTTTCTTATATAAGGAGGAAGCCTTAAGAGAGCAGGTCTATAATCTAGCTCTAGATTTTTCGCAAGCAAGCGGTGATGGATTGACGGCCAAGGATTATTTTGGTCTCGATCCAAAGGGAATGGCAGACCAAATCATCGAAAATATGCCCAAAGAATCGACGCGGTCTGTTCTAAAATATGGGGCTATCTTTTCAGGTATTGTGATTTTTTATCGCCTCTTAAGTGATTTTGCTTCTCAAGCGGTCCTTGTGCTCAAGCCTCTAGTCTATTTAACCGACATCATTTTGGGACTCCTAGCTGTTGGGATCATCTTCTATCTCCTTCGTCGCCTCATTTTTGCAGAAGAAAAAGCGAAAAAAGCAATTTATGTAGCATTTGTTCTAGTTCTAGGATTCTATTTTGTCGGTGAAATAGTGGGCGTCCGTTTCTTGCCTGCTTTTGCTTGGTTTGTAGTTCCTAGTCCTTGGGATACTCTTCTCATGACAGGGGCTAGCGGGGCTCTCATTCTTTGGCAATGGAAAGAAGAGTTTGGACGAGCTTTCATCTTTCCTATCGTCGCCTTTTTAGTGGTTGGATTCTTACATCGCTGGACCTTGGCACAAGGAGTTCAGAATCTTGCTATGACGGTTCTTCTGCCCACAGTGATCATCGTTTTTGGGCTGGTTATTTATTATTGGTTTATGATTCGTACTTTGAAAAAGAATAGGACGGAAAGTGATAAATAGTAAGAAAAGGGGGAAAAAGAGTCTCCCCTTTCTTGTCCAAGTATGATAGAATAAACTCATTAGATGGGAGAATATGCATGAATCTATTTCGAAAAAAGGGACTTGGGCAAGTACACCCCGGTCTAAATCGCCATTTACGTTTATGGGATTTGATTATTTTAGGAATTGGTGCCATGGTGGGGACAGGGATCTTCACGATTACTGGGACTGCAGCCGCGAATTTAGCTGGTCCAGCCTTGATCATTTCGATTGTGATTGCGGCTTTTTGCGTTGGCTTATCTGGCCCTTTTTCTTTGCTGAATTTGCGTCTCGCATCCCTTCAACTGGTGGGAGCCTATAGTTACCTCTATGCCATCTTTGGAGAGTTTCCAGCCTGGATTGCCGGTTGGTTGACCGTGATGGAATTTATGACAGCTGTATCAGGGGTGGCTTCAGGTTGGGCCGCGTATTTCAAGGGCTTGTTGGCCAATCTTGGCTGGAGCCTGCCGACGGCTTTAAACGGGACTTTTGATCCAGCTAAGGGAACTTATGTGGATCTCTTGCCTATTTTGGTCATGGTCCTCGTCACAGCCTTAGTTCTTATGAATGCAAAAGCGGTTTTACGCTTTAATTCCCTGCTGGTCTTACTCAAGTTTTCTGCTCTTGCCTTGTTTATCCTTGTCGGGATTTTTCATCTAAACCCTGGCAACTGGGCAAACTTTGCCCCTTATGGATTTGGCGAAATCTATGGTGGTCAGACAGGGATTATGGCTGGAGCTTCGCTCATGTTCTTTGCCTTTCTTGGTTTTGAGTCCATTTCCATGGCGGTCGACGAAATCAAGGAACCACAAAAGAACGTTCCTCGCGGCATTGTCCTTAGTCTTTTGATCACAACGGTTCTTTATATTTTGGTCACCCTGGTTTTGACCGGTATGGTTCCTTTTAAGAACTTAAATGTAGATGATGCAGTAGCCTTTGCCCTCCGTCAGGTAGGAGCCGGCTGGGCTGGGAATTATGTATCACTGGTCGCTATTTTGACCCTGATTACCGTCTGCATTTCCATGACCTTTGCCCTCTCACGGATGATTTACAGTTTGGCGCGGGATGGGCTCTTGCCAAAAGCTATGAAACAGCTCGATCCAAAAACTAGAATTCCCAAAAATGCAACACTAGTAGCTGGCTCGATGGCTGCCATTGCTGGTGGAGTCTTCCCGCTAGCCAGTATCGCTTCCTTCTTAAATATCTGTACCTTGGCTTACCTGGTTATGTTGGCCTTTGCCCTCTTGAAATTGCGTAAGGAACACGGGGCCCCTGGACCTGGTGAATTTAAAACGCCCTTGGTTCCAGTCTTGCCAATCCTATCGATTGTGGTCTGTCTGTCCTTTATGACCCAGTATTCCCTATCGACCTGGCTGGCCTTCGGAGTTGCTCTCTTGATCGGGGTTGGAATTTATTTCGGTTATGGGTATCGCCATTCAGAAGAAAATCAATAAAAGATGAAAGCTAGAGTAGTAGAACTCTGGCTTTTTACATAGAGAAAGCTCTTTTTTTGGTATAATAAAGGGAGAAAGTTAACTAGATAACAAAGGAGAACATCATGACATTTGAAGAGATTTTACCAGGCTTAAAGGCTAAGAAAAAATATGTACGTACAGGTTGGGGTGGAGCTGAGAACTATGTGCAGCTTTTTGATACCATCGAGCAAAATGGAGTGGCTCTAGAAGTGACGCCTTATTTCCTCATTAACGTTTCTGGTGAAGGGGAAGGCTTCTCTATGTGGAGTCCAACCCCTTGTGATGTCTTAGCGACAGATTGGGTGGAAGTCCATGACTAAAAGAGTCTTGATTACAGGCGTGAGTTCCGGGATTGGTCTGGCTCAAGCTCGACTCTTTCTAGAAAAGGGCTACCAGGTCTATGGGGTGGACCAGGGAGCGGATCCCCAGTTAGCAGGTGATTTCCATTTCTTGCAGAGGGACTTAACTCTTGATTTGACGCCGATTTTTGACTGGTGTCCTGAGGTAGAGGTCTTGTGCAATACGGCTGGGGTTTTGGATGATTACAAACCGCTTCTTGAGCAAAGTGCTCAGGAGATTCAGGAGATTTTTGAGATTAACTATGTGACTCCGGTGGAGCTGACACGGCATTATCTGACTCAAATGTTGGAGAAGAAGCGAGGTATCATCATCAATATGTGCTCCATTGCATCTAGTCTAGCTGGTGGAGGCGGTCACGCTTATACTTCCTCCAAGCATGCTCTAGCGGGCTTTACCAAGCAGTTGGCCCTGGATTATGCAGAAGCTGGGATTCAGGTCTTTGGCATCGCGCCAGGAGCCGTCAAAACAGGCATGACAGTAGCTGACTTTGAACCAGGTGGCTTAGCTGACTGGGTAGCCAGTGAGACGCCCATCAAACGCTGGATTGATCCAAGTGAAATAGCTGAAGTTAGCCTCTTCCTAGCAAGTGGGAAAGCGAGTGCTATGCAGGGACAGATTCTGACTATTGATGGTGGTTGGTCTTTGAAGTAATATAGTTGATACTCAGTGAATATGTGGAGGTGAACTATGAAAGAGATGAGTTTGATTTGTCTTGCCCAATCTCTACTATCAGTTTTTAACGGAGTGGAAAGAGATTGACCCTATGAAATTGGAGATACTGGTATCTGTTTGTATGCCAAGGAGGATCTAAAAGAGCGTAATGAAACTTATCAGATTGAGGAAGTAGAGCCAGATTACTTTTATGATTGGACAGGAAGAGATTTAGCTTACTTTTATTATTTGATGATTTCATTTATGAAAATGACTTGGGAGCTTTAGGTTCCTTTAGAAATGCAAAAAGTTGCTAAAAACGTCAATGACTTTATTGATAAGGTATTGGAAGAAGAATTGTAGAAAAACTGAAGGGAGTAATCATGTTTAGGATGCTTGATGAAGATTCACTCGATTTCAAAAAGAAGACCTTTTACAATTTGAGGAGATTCTGGAAAGAAATTACCAAAAACTATGTTGGACTTTTTATCTCAGCACAACGGTGGCCAGCCCTAAGTAATGGGTGTCCACGATGAACATCACCTCTTTCCTTTCAATTCCTTTTAATTCACTTGAGGAAATGAGCAAGTCTCTCACATGGTTTTGACGATGAGGCTGTGCCTGCTGGATTTAAGGCGCAGATCTTCTTCATTTTTGCCTATGATCCTGGTTCTGGCAATTACGCCTTTCTCTAAAGGAAGGAGATTATGGCATGGTTTACTTCTATATTCTGGAAGAAAAAGCTGAGATATACGGTCAATGGGCTTTTTTGAGGAATTTTTGAACTCTTTTATTGAAGAGTGAGACGAAAAAGGAGATGGATTACGAAAACATAAAATGAAATAATTGCCCTTTTTAACTTGCATGTTTATGATGAGAATCCTCAGAATGTCTGAGGGTCGCTTATTTATTACCCTGGTGGAGAATACAGACAGGAAGTGTTTTGATCCTCGAGAAGAGGAGGAATTTGAAGGAAATAGCTACGATTTGGCATCTATGGATTTGGAGGAAAAATGCTTTGAATTAAGCAAAGCTATCGACTTTGATCCAGAAGGAAGTATGTTTTGTGCTTATTCTTCCAAGGTAGACGCCTTAGCTAGATTTGCATTTGAGATTGAAAGAGTTTGTGATGATACCGACACTATGAAAGACTTGTTTAGCTGAGCAGAGTTGGATTAGTTGACTCAAAATCTCTTTTAAATTTAAAAAGAATAGAAAGGATTTCAGATGAAGCTACCTGAAGTAGTTGAACAACTGGAAAAACATCCAGATCTACATCTCTATTTAGAAAAATTTTAAAAAGAATAAGAAGACCAAAAGCTACCTATCTCTGAATCAGCTGAATCATCTGGCCTATTTACTTTATCTGGATGGTCAAGAGGAAATGGCTAAAAAGAAATTATTAGATAGGATCATCAAGTTCCATTTGAAGGGAATTATAACATTTGGACCTTTGTTGATGAGCCCTCTGGTTTTTATTGGCCTATCTGGAAAGAGAAAAAGAAAATCAGGTACTCGTCTATAAAAAAACTCCTTTTTGTCTCCGTTAGAACAAGGGAGGAATCCACTCAAAAACATAAGAAGGAGAGTTCATCAGAGATTTTTGAATGGTGATAGCTTGGAGCAAAAGCTTGCAAAAATCGAGCAAGCTTCAAGTCCTGAATCGGAAATGGAACGCCGTCTGTTATACTTGACAGATTTATTGAAAATTCACCTCTTTATTACTGAGTCAACTTGTGAAGAGACAGATATTCAGGCAAAAAAATTGAAGAGAATATAGAGATACTGAAAGAAGTATATCAAGGAGCATGAAATCTATAGCCTCTTTCCTTTTAAGGGATAAGGTGAGCTAGCAATCTTGGATTTTTAGAAAGAGTGGAATATGGAAATCAAAAATCACTTTGGCGTCTACGGAGTCTGTCTTCAAGAGGGGAAACTGCTCTGTATTGAAAAAACAAGAGGCCCCTATCAACATCGCTTTGATCTACCGGGTGGTAGTCAAGAACTAGGTGAAGGATTGACAGAAACTCTCAAGAGAGAGGTTCTGGAGGAGACAGGCTATACGCTTAGCTGTTATTCAAATCCTAGGATGTATGATGTGCTGGTTCAAGAAGAAGGGCAAGATTTCGCTGTGCATCATATCATGGCCTTTTATGATATCATACTCGATTTCGAGAGCTCTCAACAATCCCTTCCTCAGGAGGTTCTTGATGGAAGCAATGATTCAGCAAATGCAGTTTGGGTCCCTATTGAGCAGATGACCCAAGAACATGCCTCACCCTTAGTATTGAAGGTGAAGGCAGAGTTACAAGGATTTCCAGAATTGGACATGACAAGCTATAAGAATTGGAAGGTAAAACATGCAAAATCAACTAGCTCTTAGTGGCGAAAAAATTGTTGAAAAAATTTACCCACAACTATTTCATCATGTTGGTATGATTCGTGGCGAATATTTGGTGAGGGAGATCAGTCAAAATATACTGCTAAAAAGTTGTCAGCAATTTGTGAAAGATTATCTAGACACTATTTGTCATTTGTACTCAGATGAAGAAGTCTGGTATCGCTTTTCAGAGTTAACAAATGCAGAAGCAAATATTCTAGACGGGACTAAAGAGTATTTTGACGAACGCCACCCCTTATTTGGATACAGAGGTATCAGGCGTTTGTTGGCGTGTCCAGATGAATTTCAGGCTGAGATAAATGTTGTTACCGAAGTTTTTCAAACCAATCCCAATCTGTCTGTTATTTTTCCTTTTGTCAATGATGCCGAACAATTAAAACAAGCTATTACAGTATTGCGTCAGTATGGTTTTACCGGGAAAGTCGGCACGATGATTGAATTACCATCAGCTTATTTCGACTTGGACAGGATACTGGAAACTGGTATTTCAAAGATTGTAGTTGGAATGAATGATTTAACTTCTTTTATTTTTGCGACTGTGAGAAACAGTCAATGGCATGATATGGAAAGTCCAATTATGTTAGATATGTTGAGACAGATGCAGGATAAAGCAAGGAAGAACAAGATTGATTTTGCTGTAGCAGGCTATCTGAATACTTCTTTCATACAAAAAATGAATCAGATGGGTATCGAATGTATTCTCCATTACAGCTCTATTCCAGAGATTTTTGATTTAGAAATTGACCATCCAGACCATCTTAAACATATAAAAGAAGAAAGTAAAAAATTACAAAGGAGAACCCATGACACCTCAAGAAATGTGGAATGCCTACAAGCAAATCAACCCCTCTATCGGAGATGAGATAGATGCCTGGGCTTTTGGAGTGGAACCAGACCTTTTAGCGGAACTGGTCTTTAAAGGCGAAAAAACAGCAACCGCCTCAGCTTACGACCTCTACGCAGTAGAGGACGAACCCCTTCCACAAGAAGGGACTTTCGATGTCATTTTAGACAGTCAAAACCAGGCTGTCTGCATTGTCGAAATTACCAAGGTTTCTGTTCAGCCCTTCCATCAAGTGTCAGCTGACCATGCCTACAAGGAAGGTGAAGGAGACAAATCTCTAGCCTATTGGCGTCAGGTTCATGAGGAGTTTTTTTCACGGAGTGGCTGGAGGAAGCAGGTCTGACGTTTTACACCTGATAGCAAGGTGGTTTTTAGAAGAATTTCTGCAAGGTTTATTCAGGAACGAGGCTGGACAAAACTGTCCAGTTTCGATGTTTAATAGAATGACTGTAAGACGCAGTGGTTGATTAAGTATCTTTGTTCGTTATTTAGCTCCAAAGACTTGTGAAGACGGGAAACAATGTTTTTTGTTCGCAACCTCCACAGTCTCCTCCAGACAGTTGAGCTAGCAGAGCTGGGGAAATTGAAAGCTTTGGGAAACTCAACTTGTGAATTAGTCGAAGTTCTTCACTCCCTTTGATTT
>BNJU01005512.1_pt1 | contig 116756 bp, 124 predicted proteins | sample 8539281 | NCBI WGS metagenome assembly BNJU01 (sample SAMD00202456, study PRJDB9452) | human saliva metagenome | isolation source: human saliva | place: Japan
GGAAGTTACGTATTGCTGGCGCGGATGAGCGCCATGCGTGCCGGGTGAGGGGTCTGCGATATCCCAGCCGATGAGGGCGGGCGCGGCGGAAATGCCGGCGTATTCCTCGCAGGATTCGTAGGAGGCGACGTCCACGTAGCCGCGGGCGATGGGCTCACGGTCGTAGGGGCGGCCGTCGCGTTGCTCCCAGAAGCTGAGGGCGGTTGCGGTGAAGACAGCTTGGCCGTCGTGTACGGCGACGGTGAACATAAAGTCCTGCGGGTAGCCGTTTTTGGTGCGCGGGCGCAGGATGATTGCGCGGGTATATTCGTTGAATTCCTCGGGCCAGTCCAGGTAGTAGCTCATTTTTGCCCCGTCGCCACGGTGCACGGTGAGTTCGCCGGGTAGCAGCATGGCTTCGGGCACGCCGCCGGCGCGTTCTGTGGCGTAGTGTTCGCTCACGGGCTAGGGGCTGAACTCTGTGCGGTAGGGGTTGGAGAGGAAGGAATCGAGCATAGAACGTATCCTCTCATAGTTTGAGGTTGTGGTGCATGGTTATAGGGCTTAAATGACAAATGAGCTGTCCCTTCTGATTGCTCGGAAAGAGCGTTCAGGAGGGACAGCCCATCATGTAGGCTGGGCGGTTCGTTAGAGGGACTCGCCGCGGCGTTCAGGCAGCAGGAACACGGTGGTTGCCGCTACCAGGAACGCGGTGGAGAAGAGCGTAAAGAGCAGCGGGGTTCCACCAAATGCGACCAGCGGCGGCACAATGAGCGGCGCCGCGATGGAGGCGATACGGCCGATACCGGCGGCGGCACCGGTGCCGGTTCCGCGCAGGTGGGTCGGGAAGATCTCCGGGCTCAGGGCGTAGAGGGCGCCCCACGCGCCGAGGTTGAAGAAGGAGAGCATGCAACCGGCGAGGATAATGAATACCTCGGAGTGCGCCATGCCGTAGCCAGCAGCCGCCAGTGCGGAGCCGAGAAGGAAGGTCGCCAGGGTTGCGCGTCGGCCCCACTTTTCGATGAGGTAGGCGGCGACCGCGTATCCGGGCAGCTGGGCGAGGGTCATGATGAGCGTGAACGCGAAGGACTTCACGAGGCTGAAGCCCTGGGCGTTCAGCAGCGCCGGAATCCAGATGAATGCGCCGTAGTAGGAGAGGTTGATGCAGAACCAGATGACGCACAGGGCGATGGTCTTGCGGCGCTGACCGGCAGCCCAGATGGAGTGGATTTTCGCGGATTCTGCGTTGTCGGCACTTTCTACGGCACCGTGTACGGAAGCGTCTTCGGTCTGCTTCTTGGTTCGGGAGAAGAGCGCGGGGGAAGCCTCGAAACGTTCGACCACCTGGCGTGCTTGATCGTGCTTGCCGACCGACTCCAGGAAGCGCACGGACTCGGGGGTTCCCATACGGATTACGAGCGAGTAGATGGCGGGAATCAGACCGATGGCAAGTGCCCAACGCCAGCCGTTCGCCTGCGGAACGACGAAGGTACCGATGAGTGCGGCGAGGATCCAGCCCAGAGCCCAGAAAGCCTCCAGGGCGACCACGACGCGCCCGCGAATAGCACGCGGCGAGAACTCAGAAATCAGGGTGGACGCCACGGGAAGTTCCGCGCCCAGACCCAGACCAACCAGGAAACGGAAGACGAGCAGCACACCCAGGGAGGTTGCCAGGGCGGAGGCACCGGTCGCCAGACCGTAAATCAGCAGGGTAAGGGCGAAGATGTAGCGGCGGCCGAGCTTATCGGCGAGTAGGCCGCCGAAGGTTGCGCCGAGCGCCATGCCGGCGAATCCGATGGATCCGAGCCAGGAGGCTTCGGTGGGGCTGAGCTGCCATTCCTTGATGAGTGCCGCCATGACGAAGGAGATGAGGCCAACGTCCATGGCGTCCAGTGCCCAGCCGAGACCCGAGATGCCCAGGAGCTTGCCGTGGGCGCGGGTGAAGGGCAGGTTTTCGAGGCGTTCGTTGAGGGTCGGTGCGGCGTTGCGTTCAGTAGCGGGTGCAGAGGTACCAGCGGGTGCAACAGCGTTGGTGCGGGATGAGTCCGTTGATACGGGACGAGGGGAGGACACGGTAGTGGGTCGCTTCCTTAATGTTTTAGGCGTAGTGCCGGGCGAATTGTTCCCTTACAGTGTATAAAGGTACTTTCGACTTGAACACTATTGAAACGAAAAAATTTTGAAGATGACGGAAAAATCTCAACATGAAGAAATCTTTCACAGCACCCATACAGCGGTAGGTGCTATCCTCTAACCACCGCCGCCCGGTGAAACTCACCTACGGCACGTTTGGAAGGACCACCCCCTGAAAACCATTGAAGATGAAGTCAAGGAAAGCGAGACCAGCCGCTTTCACCGCTGGCTCGAAGCCCGCAAGGAGCGCATGCACGCGCATCCGGTCATGCGTCATCTCTACAAGCCCCTCGTCATCGGCGTGGGCGCCTTCTGCTTTATCGCCGGACTGATTATGCTCGTCACCCCCGGCCCCGGCTGGCTGTTCATCTTCATCGGCCTGGGCATTTGGGGTACCGAATTCACCTGGGCACGCCGCGCCAATATTTTCATGAAGCACGTGGTGCTCACCGCCTGGTACCGCTACCGCGCCTGGCGACAGCAGCGTAAGGAACGCAAAGCCGCACGCAAGGCAGAACGCAAAGCCGCCGCCGCAAACCAGCGCTAACCCCACACGCGCTATACGCAGGCACAAAAAGCCCTCGCTCCCATCCGAAAAGAATGGTAGCGAGGGCTTTCTTATGGCTTGTCAGTGAGCTTTAGAGCTTTCCAACAGCAATCTGCAGCATGCGGCGAATTGGCTCAGCAGCACCCCAGAGCAGCTGGTCACCCACGGTGAACGCGCTAATGTACTCGGGGCCCATCGCGAGCTTACGCACGCGACCAACCGGAATTTCCAGAGAACCGGAAGCAGCCACGGGGGTCAGCTGCTCCATGGAAGCCTCACGCTCGTTCGGCACGAAGCGAACCCAGGGGTTGTCCTCAGCGATGATGCGCTCAATCTCCTCGAGCGGCAGGTCCTTCTTAAGCTTGATGGTCAGCGCCTGAGAGTGCGAGCGCATCGCAGCGATACGGACGCACAGACCGTCCATGGTGATCTTGTCATCTTCGGAACGGCCCAGAATCTTGTTGGTCTCAACCTCAGCCTTCCACTCTTCGCGGGACTGACCGTTACCCAGATCCGAGTCGATCCAGGGAATCAGGGAGCCGGCGAGCGGCACACCGAACTGGGAAGAATCCAGCTCACCGGAGCGCTGCTTAGCAAGGATCTTGCGGTCGATGTCCAGAATTGCGGATGCGGGGTCGTTCAGCTCCTCGGAGACCTCGTTGCCCAGGTCGCGGAACTGTGCGAGCACCTCGCGCATGTGGCGGGCGCCGCCGCCGGATGCAGCCTGGTAGGTCATGGAGGTAGCCCACTCGACCAGGTCGTTCTTGAAAAGACCACCCAGGCCCATCAGCAGGCAGGAGACGGTGCAGTTACCGCCGACAAAGTCCTTCACGCCGGATGCCAGGCCGCGGTCGATGACGTCGCGGTTAATGGGGTCCAGCACGATGATGGAGTCATCGTTCATGCGCAGGGTGGAAGCGGCGTCAATCCACAGGCCGTCCCAGCCAGCCGCACGCAGCTTCGGGTGCACAGCCTCGGTGTAGCCACCGCCCTGAGCGGTCACAATAATCGAGTGCTTACGCAGCTCATCAATGTCGTATGCGTCCTTCAGCTCGGACGGCTCAATTACGCCGTCGAAGGTGGGCGCAGCGCCACCAACATTAGAGGTAGTGAAGAAGACGGGGGTAATGCCCTCGAAGTCGCCTTCCTCAACCATGCGCTTCATGAGGACGGAGCCCACCATGCCGCGCCAGCCAACAAAACCTACAGAGTCACCGGGATTAAAGTTCATGGTTCCCAGTGTACTCTCAGGCTGGCGGGTGCGGACTAACACCGTACAAAAAATTTGATATTCGGAACGGGATACCGTGTGAAGAGGCGGGGCTCATTACCGGGGCACCGGGAGGCGCAGTAAACACTCAAGCCTGCGGTACTCCGGATGGAGTAGCCGCAGGCTTGAAATGCATGTCTATATCAACGGGTGAACGAGGGAAGCTTGAACTAGATACGTTCGAGCCGCTGGAACGAGAAGTACATGGGGTTCTTCGTGCCCGATTCGTCGAGCAGGTAGCCCTTCTCGCTATTCTCCCAAGCGCTCTCGGAGGTGACCCGCCAGCCCCCGTTCGGTGAGCCGCCTTCGCAACTGCCCGCAGAATCTGCAAGCTGCAGTTCGGGCGCTCGCGTATCGCCGGTAATCTCGTTACCTTCCTGGCAGTAGAAGAGGGTCCGCTCCACCGTCTTCACCCGGCCGAAGACGGGCAGGTCGGTGCGGGAGAGTGCCTCCGCGTAGACGGAGCCGCCACCAATAATCCAAGCATCAACCGCGGCGGTATCTGCCGGGGTAGCTTCGACCGGCGCGCCTGCAACGTCACGAGCCGCGTACAGCGCCGCATCCAGCGAGGGAACCCACAGCGCACCGTCGCGTTCTTCCGCCTCGGTGACCGAACGGCTAATCACAATATTCGTACGGCCCGGCAGGGGACGAAAACGCGGCGGGATCGACTCCCAGGTGCGGCGACCCATAATCACCGGAGCACCCAGCGTCACCTTCTTGAAGTGCGCCAAATCCTCCGGAGCGTACCAGGGCATATCCCCGTCACGGCCGATAATACCGGCATCAGTTTGTGTCCAAATAGCGCCCAAACGATACATCATGCCTCCTTACAACCTGCAGTTAGACCGCAATCGGGGCGGCAATACCGGGGTGGTGCTTGTAATCCACCAGCTCAAAGTCTTCATACTCGTAATCGAAAATAGAAGGCTTCTTCGTCTTAATAACCAACTTCGGGTACGGGTACGGTTCGCGCGGCGGGTAGGGGTTACCCTCCGGGTCGGTGCCGTAGCCCAGCTGCTTCTTCACCTGCTCCAGGTGGTTCGAGTAGATGTGGCAGTCGCCGCCGGTCCACACGAACTCGCCCGGCTCCATACCGACCTCCTGCGCAATCAGGTAGGTCAGCAGAGCGTACGAGGCGATGTTGAAGGGCACGCCCAGGAACATGTCCGCGCTACGCTGGTACAGCTGGCAGGACAGCTCCTTCACACCGTCCGCGCGTTCGTGCACGTAGAACTGGAAGAGTGCGTGGCAGGGCGGAAGCGCCATGTTGTCCACCTCGGCAGGGTTCCATGCCGAAACAATATGGCGGCGAGAGCTCGGGTTATTCTTCAACGAATCGATAACCTTAGCAATCTGGTCAATCGTGCCACCGTCGGGGGTCGGCCATGAACGCCACTGCACGCCGTAGACCGGGCCCAAATCGCCGTTCTCATCAGCCCACTCATCCCAAATGGTCACGCCGCGCTCCTGCAACCAGCGCACATTCGAGGAACCGCGCAAGAACCACAGCAGCTCAATGGCAACAGACTTGAAGTGCACACGCTTGGTGGTAATCAGCGGGAACGACTCACGCAGGTCAAAACGCATCTGACGGCCAAAAACACCGAAGGTACCGGTGCCGGTACGGTCGGAACGCTGCGCATCCGCCGCGATGGCGTCCTTGTTCTCCTCGAGGATTTCGCGCAGAAGATCTTCATAGGGAGTGGGGATTGCGTGAGTCATAAGAAAAACCTTGAATCCTGTCAGTAGACGTGAGAGACGGCCACAAATCAACCGCCCCTCTATTGTAAAACCCTCGAACGGGCGCAGGTAGAGCAAACGCGCTGAGCATAAAGCCCAGCGCGCTCGCCGTTAGAAAGTATATGGATGTTAGTCCAGAGCCGCGCGTACACGCTCCACCGAGACAATACGCGGGTTATCGCCCTCAGTCACCTGCAGAACCAGGGCATCGCCAGGCTCCAGGTACGGGTTCTCAGTCGGAAGAACCTCCGCGGAACCCTCAAACAGGTACTCACGCAGAACATCCATCACCTGGGGCAGAACCGGGCGGTGAGTGCACAGCAACGAGGAAGAATCCTTATCGAACAGCGACGCCACGGTGCGGGCAACACGCGCCGGGTGACGCTGAGCGCCAGCCTCAGACAGGGACTTCTTCTCCTTCACCGACACACCGTAATCCACCGAGTACGGGGTCACGGTCTGAACGCAACGCAGCCACGGGGAAGAAATAATACGGCTCGGGCCCACGCCGCAAAGAGACGGCTAGAAGCCAACGCCTGACGCTTGCCGGTAGCCGCGAGCGGGCGGTCATCCTCAGCGGCAGCCCAGTTCGAACGCGGCTTAGCCTTCGCGTGGCGGGCAATGAGAATCGGGCGGGTACGCAACGCATCCGCCTCAGCCAGAGCCTCCAGGGACTCCAGGGGAGCCAGGTCGTCCTCGTTGGTCAGCAGGGCGCGAGCAACCTCGGTGGATACCCAGCGCAGCTCATCCACTTCACCCTCATCCGCCAGGGCGCGGGCACCCTCGGGAAGCTCAGCGGACCAGTAGAAAACATCCTTAGGGCGGCCACCCACCGGGTAGGAAGTCACCGCCAGGGGCACACCCAGAACAACCTGCAGACCGACCTCTTCGCGAATCTCACGAATAGCGGTCTCAGCAAGGGACTCGCCCGGATCCTGCTTGCCCTTAGGCCAGGACCAGTCGTCATAACGAGGGCGGTGAATGATCAGGACCTCAAGCGCACCATCGCGCATACGCCAAATCAGTGCGCCAGAAGCAACAATATCCGCAGTGTTCGCGGGGGAACGGTCAATGCTGTTGACCGCGTCAAAACGTCGTGCCGAGTAGTAGATGGAGGGGGAATCCAGCGGTGCCATATCTCTCTCTGATCCTCTTCGCTAGGCTGCGCACAATGCCAGAGGGCACCATGCTCCGCGTCTAATTGTAGGGGAGAGAAGCGTCAAGTTGTAATCTCAACGTAACCTGTTGTTCACTTTTGCGCTAAGTGCACTAGTCCACCGCACGTTTTTGCACGACACGCGGAAAACCCCGCCTGCCCCACGCCATAAAGCGCGAGAACAGACGGGGTTCACAACCAGAAATCACCGGTAGGTCAGCGGTACTTCCTTAGACCTTATCCACCACGTTCTTACGGGAACGCGAGCTCAGGTAGTACGACTGCACATCCTGCAGCGGGTTGCCCTGATCGTCGGTGTCGTGGCGGGTCCAGTTACCCTCAGAATCCAGGTGCCAAGTACGCGAAGAATCACTCATGTAGATGGTGAACATATCACGCAGATACTTCACGTGGCGCGGATCCTTCACCGGTACCAGAGCCTCAATACGGCGGTCAAGGTTACGGTGCATCATGTCGGCAGAGCCAATGTAGACAATCGGATCGCCACCATTCTCAAAAGCAAACACGCGCGAGTGCTCCAAGAAACGACCCAGCACAGAACGGACGCGAATATTCTCGCTCAGACCCTTAACGCCCGGGCGCAGAGCGCAAATACCGCGAACCACCACATCCACCGGCACACCAGCCTGCGATGCGCGGTACAGCGAATCGATGATGGCCTCATCCACCATGGAATTGCACTTGAACTGAATCTTCGCAGGGCGGCCAGCCTTGTGGTTCTCAATCTCCTGATCAATGCACTCAATCAGGCCGCTACGCAGAGTACGCGGCGCCACCAGCAGCGACTGGTAGTTGGTCTTCGGCGCGTAACCGGACAGCTGGTTGAACAGGCGGGAGACATCCTCACAAATCTGCTCATCGCAGGTAATCAGACCCAAATCCTCGTAGAAACGAGCCGTCGACGGGTGGTAGTTACCGGTACCAATGTGCGCGTAACGACGCAGATGGTTACCCTCGCGGCGCACCACCAGAGACAGCTTGCAGTGAGTCTTCAAACCCACGATGCCGTACACCACGTGCACGCCAGCGCGCTCCAGCTTACGAGCCCAGGAGATGTTGGCTTCCTCATCAAAACGAGCCTTAATCTCCACCAGCGCCACAACCTGCTTGCCAGCCTCAGCCGCCTCAATCAGCGCATCCACGATGGGGGAGTCGCCACTGGTACGGTACAGGGTCTGCTTAATCGCCTGAACACGCGGGTCAGCGGCAGCCTGAGCCAGGAACGCCTGCACACTGGTCGCAAACGAATCGTACGGGTGGTGCAGTAGCACGTCGTGGTCGCGGGCGGCAGCGAAAACGTCTGCAGCCTTCGCAGTCTCGGTAGCATTGAGCCAGCGGGAAGTGTGCGCAATGTGCTTGGGGTAGTGCAGAGCCGGGCGGTTCGCGCGAACAATCGCACTCATGCCGCGCAGATCAAGCGGAGCCGGCAGGCGGTACACCTCGGACTCGTCGATGTTCAGCTCAGAAATCAGCAGATCCAGGATGGTCGGGTTGATGGTGTCCTCAACCTCCAGTCGGACCGGCGGACCGAAACGACGGCGCAGAAGCTCCTTCTCCAGAGCCTTCAGCAGGTTCTCTGCATCGTCCTCTTCCACCTCAAGATCCTCGTTACGGGTCACGCGGAAGACGTGGTGCTCCACAACCTCCATGCCCGGGAAGAGGGTATCCAGGTGCTCAGCAATGATGTCTTCCAGAGCAATGTAGCGGCTCTCGCGGCCCGCAGTGTTGGCGGCGCGCGAACCATCCACAGAGACCATACGGTCCAGCTGATCGGGCACCTTCACGCGCGCGAACAGCTCCTTGCCGGTCTGCGGGTTACGCACCAGCACCGCAAGGTTCAGCGACAGACCCGAAATGTAGGGGAAGGGATGCGCCGGGTCAACCGCCAGCGGAGTCAGAATCGGGAAAATGTCGCGCATGAAATCCTGACGCAGACGCTGCTTAGCATCCGCATCCAGGTCGTTCCAACCCACAATGCGGATGTTCTGCTCCTCCAGAGCCGGAAGAACCTGGTTGTGGAACACATCAGCGTGACGAGCCTGCAGCTGGTGGGCGCGTTCAGCGATCTCTTCCATCTGCTCCTCGGGGCTCAGACCGGCAGCCGAAGGAACCGCCAGACCGGTCGCAATGCGACGCTTCAGACCCGCCACACGCACCATGAAGAACTCGTCCAGGTTAGATGCCACAATCGCCAGGAAGTTCAGACGCTCCAGCAGGAACAGGTTCGGGTCCTCCGCGAGCTCCAGCACGCGGGTGTTGAATCCAGCCAGCTGCTCTCACGGTCAAAGAAACGATCTGGACCGAACTCCTCTTCCAAGCTGAAGTAGGAGCGCTTCTCACCCTTCTCAATGCGGTCACCGCGAGATTCGGCGCGCTCAATCTTCGAAATATCGTGGCCAATGTGAATGACACCGGTCATGGGCGCAGGCTCAGACGGCTTGGGCTTAGGCGCCTTATTCAGGCCATTGGGGGCGGGTACCATACTGTACTTGCCTTTCTGATCGGGGATAAGTCGTGAAGAAGCACGCCAACTGTGGCGCACCAAAAACTAGGCGGCGGGCGCGTCCTGCTGGGCGGGAGCGTACATGCGATCAACCGTCGCCACACCAAAGCCCAGGGAAGTGTAGAGGGAGTACGCAGCGGTGTTGTCGGCGTCCACGTACAGGTCAATGGCTCGCAGCGGCTCGCCGTTCTCATCCTCAGCGCATGCCAGGTATGCCAGCGCGCGCAGAGTGAGGGTGCGGCCCAGGCCGCCTCCCTGAGCCTGTGGGTTCACACCCACCACGTAAATCTCGCCGGAGGGTGACAGCTCGCTCTGCTCCTGACCGGTCGGGATCTTCGTCCAGGTGAACGCCGCAATGGCGGAGTCATCCTCAACCTCGGAGGCGATGAAGAAACCCTCGGGACGGAACCAGGGGGAGCCGGTGCGCTCGCGCAAATCGGCAAGGGTGAGCTTGCCCTGCTCCGGGTGGTGCGCAAAAGCGGCGGCGTTCACGCGAAGCCAGGGGAATTCGTCTGCGCCGGTGAAGGTGCGCATGCGCAGGTTCTCCGGCAGAGTGCGCGCATCGGAGCGTTCCACAAGCTCTTCGCGGGTCTGAGCATCCAAAGGCAGAACCATCTTGTACAGCACGCGCACCGGCTCGAAACCGTGCAGGGTTGCAAACGCGTGGGCGGGGCTTTCAATACCGGTGTCGGTGGCGCTACCGTGAACCCAGAGGCGGTAGCGGGTCGCGTCATCGCCCAGCTGGCGGACGGCGTGGTCGAAGAATGCGCTACCTACGCCTTGTCCGCGGTATTCGGGGGCGACGGCTGCCTCAATCACGCCGGTGTCTTCGTCGTTGGCGGGGGTGAGCGCCACAAAGACGGCAGCGAGGGTGCCGTTATCCTCGGCGACAAAGAAACGCGGAGGGGTCAGGGTGCTTTCGCGGAGTGCCTTACTCAGCTCAATGCGGGTCTGCTCAGAGAACGCCGAGACGCCGTCATGGCGGGCAACCTTCTGCGCGAAGGAATCGAAGCGTTCCAGCAGCTCTTCGGTGAGCTGCGGTTCTGCGTAGACCGGGGTGCTTGCAGTGGACAGGGTGGAGGAATCGGGTGTCTGGCTGTGTACCATCATCGCCTTCTTTCGTAGCCTTCTGATTCAACTCTACCGGGGATAGTTGCTCTTTGGAGAGTTTGTTCTCCGTCCTGGGCGAATATGACAAGAACCGGAACATTTACGCATTCTGGTACTCGGTGCAGTACCGGGGCAACTGGCAGAGTGGGTACACCAATTGAGTGGTTGGCGCCGCGAAATTTAGCGGGTGCTATTGAAGGAATACCCCACATTACGCACGGTCGAAATCATCTGCTCGTACTCGGTGCCGAGCTTGGAACGCAGACGACGCACGTGCACATCCACGGTACGGGTGCCGCCGTAGTAGTAGGAGTCGTAACCCCACACTTCGGAGAGCAACTGGGCGCGGGAGAAGACCCGTCCGGGGTGCTGCGCCATGAATTTGAGCAGTTCAAACTCTTTGAAGGTCAGGTTCAGTGCGGTACCGGAAAGATGCGCGGAGTACGCCTGGGCGTCAATCACGAGGTTGCCTGCGCGTACCACTCGTTCCTGCTGGTTTTCTTCTTCAGCGGTTGCTTCCCTTTTGATGGCAAGACGCAGACGCGCATCCATTTCGGAAGGGGAGGCCTGGTCAGAGACAATATCGTCCACCTGCCAGGAGGCGGCAACAGCCGCCATGCCACCTTCGTTCAGGAGTGCGATGAGCGGCAGTTGCACACCTGCGGCGCGCAGTAGCTGGGCGCAGTGGCGTGCTTTAACGAGGGCGGTGCGGGCATCGACCATGAGCAGGTCGAATGTCTCGGTTTCGAGAGCCGTATGGGCGGTGTCGAGGGGGAAAACGTGTACCTTGTGGCTGAGTAGACTCAGCGAGGGGATCATATCCTGCGCGGCGGTATCGCTCAGAAGCGCAATACGGTACACACCCTCTCCTTTCCCATGTATTTCCCTTGTAAAACTTTTGGCTCTTTCTAGTGTACTAGCCTGCCTGTGTTGCGGCTGTGGGAGCTGGTGCAGGCGGGGGGTGAATATCGTATTCCGGACTGTTCGTACAGGCTTCTCAGCTGGCTATGATGGGGCACCTACCCGGATTCTGCGGGGCTAATATCTTGCTGGCGCCGGGTGGGGCGTATGCCTGTTGAGAATCGTGCTGTTCACTATGTTTCTGCCGCTGATTCTCGCCCTTTCGGGGCGGGTCTATGGTAGGTTTAAGGCATGGAAAACAATCTTATGGCTCTTGAAGCTCTCTTCATGTCGCTGATGGCTATTATCTCCGTGTGCATCGGTATCGGTGCATTCGCAGTGTTGCGTGGCCTCTTCAGCGGCCAGAAGTAGTCTTCCCGCACAGAGCAGAAGCATCGCCCACACAGGGCTTTAGGCGGTCGTACGGTTCGTACCGCCTCGCCAATGACGGCGTGAACCCCCACCCGGTCCCCTCCGGTTGGGGGTTTTCTTTATGCTGCCTGCCGTACCGTTTACTCTGCAGACGGCGGCGCTACCCCCCGTGCCGTGAGCGAACGAACAGGCTACCGTTGTACGCACGGGTACTAAAATGGAAGGTATGGCTATTGAAATCCCTACCAACCTAACCCCTGAACTTGTTCCCTTCGCATGGCTGCTCGGCACCTGGGAAGGCACCGGAACCATGTGGTACGAAGGCCAAGAAAACACCCCCTTCGGCCAGATTATTACTTTTGAGCAGGATGGTCTGCCCTTCATCGAATACCGCGCTGAGTCTTTCCTGCTCGATGACGAGGGTCAGAAGCTGCGCCCCATCACCGTTGAAACCGGTTTCTGGCAGATTGACCGCCCCCTGACCGACGCTGACGGCGGCTTCGGTATTGTCCCCAAGGACGTTGTTCCCGCCTTCGCTGACGCGGCAAGCGTAGAGACTCTCCGCAATGCCGACGACGGATTCTCCCTGCTGGCGACCATTGCGCACCCCGGCGGTATTAGCGAAAACTACGTGGGCATGGTCAAGGGCCCGGTTATTCGCATGCAAACCGGCAACCTGCTGCGCGATGATATTTCCCACGACTACGCCGGCTCCGTGCGCCTGTGGGGCCTGGTCAACGGCAACCTCATGTGGGACTGGGAGATCGCAGACGCCGAGGGTAAGCTGCACAAGCACGCCTCCGCTGAACTGCGCAAGACCTCCTCGATGACCGGTGATTCCCTGGGCACTTCGATGTTCGGTTCCCTGGATGGCGAAGAGCCCACCGGCGAGCCCGGCTCCGAGCCCACCGCCTAATAACTAACTTGTGTCTGCCCCGCCGGTCGGCGGGGCAGACTCTTTGCGTGAAAGGTGCACCTTCCGTGACTGAATCTTCGCTTGAAGCGCCTCGGGCTGAGGTACCCCAGCCCGATGCCGCCCACTCGGTGAGCCCCCTGCTGAGCCTGCACGGCGCTTTTGCCGCCTCCGGGCTGGATGCCGGCGTCGCCGCACACTACGGTAACCCCATGCTGGAGCAGCGCGCCCTCAGCTTCGACCGCTCCGCCAGCGCGGATGAGCCGCTAGTGCTGGTGGACCGCTCCTCCCTGGGTGTAGTGCGTGTTGAGGGGCCGGACCGCCAGACCTGGCTGACCTCCATTGCCTCGCAGATTCTGACCGGTATGACCGCCGGGGAGAGCCGCGAGTTCCTGCTGCTTTCCCCTCAGGGCCGCGTGGAGTACGCACCCGCCGCAATTGAAGACGGCGAGGCGCTCTGGCTGATCGTGGAGGGCTACCAGGCTCAGCCGCTGACCGATTACCTGAACCGCATGAAGTTCATGATGCGCGTTGAGGTGCAGAACCTCAGCGACGAGTACGCGGTGCTGGAGAGTGCCCGCAACCCGATCCTGCAGGACGGTTCGGTGCATCCGGCGCTCGCTGAGTGCAAGCCGCTGGTGTGGGAGGACCCTTGGCACACTCCGGCACCGGGTAGCTACCGCTACGATGAGGCGGGCGATAATCACCCCGGCGCGGACTATGTGCGTTTCTTGAGCATCGTGCCGCGCTCTGTTCTGCCCGCCTTGGCTGAGTCTTCGGACGCGCGTTTTGCGGGGCTGTGGGCTGCGGAGGCTCTGCGTATTGAGGCATGGCGCCCGCGCTACGGTACCGAGGCGGACGATAAGACGATCCCCCAGGAGCTGGATTACACCCGTACGGCGGTGCATTTTGATAAGGGCTGCTACAAGGGGCAGGAGACGGTGGCTCGCGTGCATAACCTGGGTCGCCCGCCGCGCCGCCTGGTGTTCTTGGATATTGACGGTTCGGAGCACACCCTACCCGCGGCAGGTAGCGAGCTGTTCGTGGAGGGCAAGTCCCGCCCGGTCGGTCGTATTACCTCGGTGGCGCTACATTATGAGGCGGGCCCGATTGCTCTGGCTGTGATTAAGCGCGGCGTTGACCCGCAGGCGCCTTTGCGTGCGGTTGATGGCGGCGATTTCCTGCCCGATGGTTCGCCGGCGCCGGCGACCGAGTACGCGGTGGCTCAGACGACGGTGGTTTCGCCGGAGTCCGGTGAGGTGGCGCGTCGTTCTTTGGCGGGTCAGGACTTCCTGAAGCGCTAGACGCTCCCGACCCAAAACCGCCTGAACTAGAACCCATCCCAACTAGAACCGCGGAGGCGGGCACCCGTTACGGGTGCCCGCCTCCGCGGTTTTAGTATGAGTGCTCAGCGAGCTTGCTGAGCCTGCGGGGTTTAGCGGCCGAAGAGGACGGCTGCTTCTTCCCAACGTTCCTGAGGTACGGACTTCAGGCCGTCCAGTGCCTCTTCGAGGGGCACGTACTTGATTTCGGTGCCCTGCACGGAGACCATCTTGCCCCACTGCTTCTGAGCGACCATGTCGACTGCGCCCATGCCCAGGCGGGTTGCGAGCACGCGGTCGTAGCCGGTGGGTGCGCCACCGCGCTGGATGTGGCCCAGGATGGTGTTACGGGTCTCGACGCCGGTCATCTTCTCGATTTCGTGGGTGATGTACTCACCGATACCACCGAGGCGGGGACGACCGTCCTTTTCGGTACCCTTGTTTGCCATGACGTCGTCGAAGCCTTCGGGGATGAAGCCTTCAGCAACAACAACCAGGGGAGAGCGGCCGCGGTCGTGTACTTCCTTTGACCCATTCAGCGACCTGCTCCATGGAGACCTTGACCTCGGGGATCAGGATTGCGTGTGCGCCTGCTGCCATACCGGAGTGTAGTGCGATCCAGCCGACGTGGCGGCCCATAACCTCGGCAACCATGCAGCGGTGGTGCGATTCACCGGTGGTGCGGATGCGGTCCATAGCCTCGGTCGCGATGGACACTGCGGTATCGAAACCGAAGGTGTAGTCGGTTGCGCGCAGGTCGTTGTCAATGGTCTTGGGGACACCGATGACGGGCAGGCCTGCGTCTGCCAGGCGCTTTGCGCCTGCGAGGGTGCCTTCACCGCCGATAGCAACGATTGCGTCGATGCCGTGGCGTTCCATCATGATTTCGATGTTTTCGGGGCCACCGTTGGGGCCGTCGAAGGGGTTGGTGCGGGAGGTGCCGATGATGGTGCCGCCCTGGGCTGCCAGGCCGCGGACCTTCTGACGGGGCAGATCCATGTAGTCGCCTTCAACGACGCCGCGCCAGCCATCACGGAAGCCGACGAACTCGTAGCCGTACTTCTTGACGCCGTTGAGGACAGCGCCGCGGATGACAGCGTTCAGGCCGGGGCAGTCGCCGCCGGAAGTAAGCAGACCGATCTTCATAGTTGGCTCCTAATGTCTGCGCGTTTTAGGTGTTGTGCGCGCGTGTTATATAACTATGACCTCCACGAATTCGGCACGCGAATGTTCGCCGGTCGGGAGGTCGTTCTCTTGGTCTCTATTTTAGCGATGTTTGGGTTGTGTGGGTAGTGGTGGAAAGCCGTGGGAACGCCTGTTTTGGTGCTGAAAAGTTCAGGTTTTTAGTACCTGTATGTTTGGGTTTGAAACACAAATAGCCGCCCTTTCCCACCTATGGCACCGAAGAAGCGAATGAGGCTTCCTCACATCTGTAAAGATGCGGGAAGCCTCATTCGTTTTTAAAAAAATATTTTTAAATATTTGTGGGATTCTCCGTTTTTAGGACAAAAAACGGTCAATAGTCCTGTGATTGATCGTTTCGCACCGGTTTATCCCACGTCTGAACCGCTTCCCACGGGGTGAGTTGCAGGTTCAGCAGGCGCGCTCAGAGGGGACGGAACTAGTCGCGTGCCTGACCGAGGAACTTCTGCAGGCGTGCCAGGCCCTCTGCCAAATCCTCGTCGCTCAGGGCGTAGGAGAGGCGCAGGTAGCCGCTGGGGCCGAATGCCTCGCCGGGAACTACAGCGACCTCAGCCTTTTCGAGGATGAGCTCAGCCAGCTCTGCGGTGGTCTGCGGGCGTACGCCTTCAATTTCCTTGCCGAGCAGTTCGCGTACGTCCGGGTAGGCGTAGAACGCGCCGGTGGGTACGGGACAGTGCACGCCTTCAATAGCGTTCAGACCATCTACGATGGTGCGGCGGCGGCGGTCGAAGGCTGCGTGCATGATTTCCACGTCGTCCTGCGGACCGGTCAGTGCGGCAAGGGCTGCGCGCTGGGCGATGTTGTTGACGTTGGAGGTCATGTGGGACTGCAGGTTGGAGGCTGCGGCGATGACGTCGCGCGGGCCAATCATCCAACCCACACGCCAACCGGTCATGGCGTAGGTCTTTGCCACGCCGTTGAGAATGACGCACAGGTCAGCGAGCTCGGGTACAGCCTTCAGGATGGAGACTGCCTGAACACCGTCATAGGTGAGGTGCTCGTAGATTTCATCGGTCAGCACGAAAATGCCCTTGGACAGAGCCCATTCGCCGATGGCGCGGGTTTCCTCTTCGGTGTAGACGGCACCGGTCGGGTTGGAGGGGGAGACGAAGATGAGCGCCTTGGTTGCGGGGGTGTAGGCGGCTTCGAGCTGCTCGACGGTGACCTTGTAGTGCTGGTCGCTACCGGCGAATACCTCGATGGGGTTGCCGCCTGCCAGGCGGATGCATTCGGGGTAGGTGGTCCAGTAGGGTGCGGGCAACAGAACGTCGTCGCCTTCGTCAATGACGGTTGCGAATGCCTGGTAGACGGCCTGCTTGCCGCCGTTGGTGATGACAACCTGGGAGGGGGTCAATCTCTACGCCGGAGTCGCGCAGGGTCTTTTCCGCGATGGCCTTCTTCAGTTCGGGAAGACCGGACGCGGGGGAGTAGCGGAAGTTCTTGGGGTCGTTGAGCGCTTCGCGTGCGGCGTCCACAATGTGCGCGGGTGTGGGGAAGTCCGGTTCGCCTGCACCGAAACCGATGACGGGGCGTCCCTGAGCCTTGAGTGCTTTTGCCTTTGCGTCGACGGCAAGGGTTGCGGAGGGTGCGATGGCACCGATGCGGCTTGAAATACGCGCCATGGGGCTCTCTTCTCTTTCTTCTTGTGCGCTGCCGGCGTGAAGTCGACAAGGAAATAGGTGATGGGAATGCGCGTGCGGGACCAATCTGCGCCTGATGGGCGCGGGTGTGTGCGGCGTTCCTTGTAATAGGATACGGTCCACTAGTAGCGATCCGGAACCCCTCGTCAAGGTATCTCAAGAGGTTTTTCGAAAAATATTACATTCTGAAGTTGCATCAGCCCCGAAAGATGGTTTACAGTTAGTTCTGCACCCGCAAGGGTGTAATTGTTTGCCCCTCTAAAGCCACGGCTTAGGAGGCAATGGAGGAGTAGACACGTGAGAAGCAACTCTCACACCTGAAGTTAACGCTTCAAAGGGTGGTGGCTCAATTGGTAGAGCAGCGGTCTCCAAAACCGCAGGTTGCAGGTTCGAGTCCTGTCCGCCCTGCTTTTATTGCCTCAATAACATCTTTGTACGCCCGTTCCCCGGGCGTACTTTTTTAGACTCAGAAAGGGGCAGAAGAAATGGCATCGTCTGCTACCGCCGAGAAGGTTGTTAAGCCCGGCGCATCGTCGAAGAGCGATAAGAAGCTCGGTTTCTTCGGCCGTATTTTTGCATTCCTCCGTGAAGTCATTGCGGAGTTGAAGAAGGTTACTACTCCCACCGGACGCGAACTGGTTGGCTACTTCTTTGCTGTTCTGTTCTTCGTCGTGGTGATGCTCTTGCTCATTTCTGGTCTGGATTATCTTTTCGGCCAGGGAGCATTCTGGATTTTCGGTAACGGAACGATTCAGCGTAACTAGTACTGGCTGCATCCTTATCTGGGGTGCCCCATCAGTGATTTCCCTCAGCGCATTGGCGAGTGGGAGTCCCCTCTAGATGATTAACGATAGAAAGTAGGAGCGACGTGTCCGAGCAGGAACTGGTATCCGAGATTGAAGAGGTCGAGGTAGCCGCTGCTGAGGCTACTGAGGAGTCTGAGGCTATTGAGCAGCAGGCTGAGGAAGCTACCGAGGCTGTCGAGGTGGCTGAAGCAGCTGCTGAGGCAGCTGAGGAAGTCGACGCTCTGGAAGAATTCAAGTCCAAGCTGCGCCGTCAGATGGGCGACTGGTACGTGGTTCACACCTACTCCGGTTACGAGAACAAGGTGAAGACCGGTATCGAGACCCGTATCCAGAACCTGGAAGCTGAAGATGAGATCTTCGAGGTTCAGGTTCCCATGGAGACCGTGGTTGAGTTCAAGAACACCGTGAAGAAGACCATCCGCCGCGTGCGTGTTCCCGGTTACGTTCTGGTGCGTATGGAACTGACCGACCACTCGTGGGGCGTTGTCCGCCACACCCCCGGTGTGACTGGCTTCGTGGGTCAGGATGCGTACAACCCGGTCCCGCTGCGTATGGACGAGGTCTTTGACATGCTCCTGCCGGTCTTCGAAGAGCAGCAGCAGAGCCAGGGTCTGCCCGTTTCCAAGCCCGTTATTGAGTCCGACTACACTGTGGGCGAGAACGTCCGCGTGAAGTCCGGTGCTTTCGAAGGCATGGACGCTACCGTTTCGGAGATCAAGGGCGAGTCCCAGCAGATTGTCGTGATGATTTCTGTCTTCGGCCGCGATACCCCGGTGACCTTGAGCTTCACCGAGATCGAAAAGATTTAACGTTTTTAGCGTGTGAATATGAGCCTCGCACTTCGGTGTGGGGCTCATATTTTGTGTCGGCTGTATAACCAGCGGCGGCTGTGCGGGTGAGGTTTACTCTTTCTGCTAGCTGGCGCTGGATTAAGTCGCTGATTAACGCTAGAATGTTGGTTTGTGTATGCGCATGTCACGCTTTCATGCGGATGCACGGGTGACCGCGCCACGGTCACCGTCTTGCCGGCGTACGCTCCTGTGCGTCGGTTCCCAGCTAAGAAAAGGACCCTACATTGGCTCCCAAGAAGAAGGTCACTGGCCTCATCAAGCTGCAGATCCAGGCAGGCGCCGCTAACCCGGCTCCCCCCGTCGGCCCCGCACTGGGCTCGCACGGTGTTAACATCATGGAGTTCTGCAAGGCATACAACGCTGCAACTGAGTCGCAGCGCGGTAACATCATCCCCGTTGAGATTACCGTCTACGAGGATCGCTCCTTCACCTTCATCACCAAGACCCCTCCGGCTTCCCAGCTGATCAAGAAGGCTGCTGGCGTTGCTAAGGGCTCCGCTGTTCCTCACACCACCAAGGTTGGTTCGCTGACCGAGGCTCAGGTGCGCGAGATCGCTGAGACCAAGATGCCCGACCTGAACGCAAACGACCTGGATGCTGCTTCCAAGATCATCGCAGGTACCGCTCGTTCCATGGGTATCACCGTCGAGTAATTTCGGTTCGCCGAATAGCCGAGTAATCGGCACCGTAGATTTTTCTACACAGAACTTGTAAATGCCCGTCGTATGGACGGGATGTGGCAGAGCCGAGCGCGGCTCACGAGACCACAACTGCATAAGGAGAAAAGCAGATGGCAAAGCGCAGCAAGGCGTACAAGGCAGCTGTAGCCAAGATTGAAGAGGGTAAGCTCTACACCCCCGCTGAGGCAGTTGCCCTGGCGAAGGAAACCTCTTCCACCAAGACCGACGCAACCGTTGAGGTTGCAATGCGTCTGTCCGTTGACCCCCGTAAGGCAGACCAGATGGTTCGCGGTACCGTGAACCTGCCCCACGGCACCGGTAAGACCGCTCGCGTGGTCGTTATCGCAGCAGGCCCCAAGGCTGCTGAGGCTGAGGCAGCTGGCGCTGACTACGTTGGTTCCGACGAGCTGATCGCAAAGATCGCTGGCGGCTGGACTGACTTCGACGCAGCGGTTGCAACCCCCGACATGATGGGCAAGGTCGGCCGCCTGGGTAAGATCCTGGGTCCCCGTAACCTGATGCCGAACCCCAAGACCGGTACCGTGACCATGGATGTTGCAAAGGCTGTTGCAGACATCAAGGGCGGTAAGATCGACTTCCGCGTTGACCGTAACTCCAACCTGCACTTCATCATCGGTAAGGCTTCCTTCACCGCTGAGCAGCTCGAGGAGAACTTCCAGGCAGCTCTGGAAGAGGTTAACCGTCTGAAGCCCTCTTCGGCTAAGGGTCGTTACATCTCCAAGGCAACCGTTGCTACCACCTTCGGCCCCGGCATCCCCGTTGATCCGGCTGCCGTTGCTGCCTAAGGTATGCACCTGTAGCTTCTAGCATTTAGCTAGTAGTCGCCCCCGACGTTTAGGCGTCGGGGGCGATTTTTTTGTGCATGATTTTGTCTGTGTGAAGATTCAAAACACAGCGTGAAGATTCAAGACATGTGTGACCGGGCGTCAGTTAAAGTACGTCACGGACTTCCAGCTTATATAGGCTTAAAACATAGAATGTTTTTCTGGTCCCTGGTTCCTATGGCGTTGCCCATGCCCCGGCACCGTCGAAACACATATTGGGGCTGCGTGCCCCCATCCTGCCCTACAACTATGAGAGGTAAAACCTAATGCCTTCTTCCCTTCAGAACGAGCAGAGCGCCCGTCGCGGTCTCAGCGTGCCGGTCAATTATTTTGCGGTGGCGCTGGGCACCGGTGCTTTGGGCGCTGCCTGGCGTACCGGTGCGTCGAAGGGAATGGCACCTGATTGGGTGGGGGAGAGCATCCTGGCTTTTAACGCTGTGGTGTGGCTGCTTCTTGTGGGGTTTTTGGTTCATTCGATGGTGAAGTACCGTGCGTGGGTGCGTAGTTTTTGGGAGCATCCGGCGCGTACCTGCTTCTTTTCGCTGATTCCGGCGACGACGGCGCAGATGGGTGCGGCTCTCTACCCGTATGCTGAGGTTCCGGCTCTGACTCTGGTGGTGCTGGGAGCTGTGGGTCAGTTGTATTTCGCGTCTCATCGTATTGCCGGTACATGGCGTGGTGGGTATGCGCCTGAGGCTGCCTCGCCGGTGCTGTATCTGCCGACTGTGGCGACAAATTTTGCGACCGCTACGGCGATGGGTTTTGTGGGGTGGCACGATATGGCGATGCTCTTCTTCGGTGCGGGTCTGATTTCGTGGTTCAGTGTTGAGGCCGCAATTCTGAGCCGCCTGCGCACCCTGGCCCCGCTACCTCAGGGGGAGCGCGGTGTCATCGGTGTTCAGATGGCGCCGCCTTTTGTGGGTGGTAACGCGTACCTGGCGGCTAACGGCGGCACGGTGGACTGGTTCTTTTTGGTGCTGACCGGTTATGGCATTCTGCAGTTGTTCTTCTTGATGCGTTTGCTCCCGTGGACTCTTGAGGGTGGTTTCTCGATGAGCATGTGGGGTTTCTCGTTCGGTATGGCTTCCATGGCGGCGAGCGGTATTCGCTTGACGGCTGCTGGCTCGCTGGGGTTGGTGGGTCCTGCGCTAACGGTGGCGGGTACGGCTTTCCTCATTTTCCTGTGGGTGGGTACGCTGCATTTGGCGTTGAAGGGGCGTTTGCTGGTACGACCGAGCTAGGGCGCTCACATGAGACTCTGGTGCGAGGTTCGCGCGCTGTTTTATGACGGTGCTTATCTTCTGCGCCCGTGCCGGGTACAAGTTTCGGCGATAATGGGGGAATGACTTCTGCATCCTACTCTTCTGCCGCGGTGGAGCCTTTTGAAGGCCTGCGTATTCGAGGTGTCGCTAAGACCTTTGGCACCGATACGACGGTTCTGAATGAGATTGACCTGGATGTGCACCCCGGCGAGTTGATTTCTCTGGTTGGTTCTTCGGGTACCGGTAAGTCCACTCTGCTGCGTATTATTGCCGGCCTGGAGGAACCGAGCGCCGGTCGGGTGACCTACGCCGGTCAGCCTCTGGAACGCGGCTCGGTGGGTGTGGTGTTTCAGCGCCCTATTCTGTACCCGCACCTGAGTGTGAAGGACAATATTCTGTTTCCGACCCGGCTGGGTGCGTTCGCCGGTCGGGTTGATATGGACTACTACCGTGAGCTGCTGGAGGCTTTGAAGCTTGAGGGGCTGGAGTCCCGTAAGCCTTCGCAACTGTCGGGTGGTCAGGCTCAGCGTGTGGGTATTGCGCGTGCTTTGATTCGTCGTGCTCCGGTGGTTCTTTTTGATGAGCCGCTGGCGAGTGTGGATGAGCAGATGAGCGCGAGTATCCGCACCGATATTGTGCGCCTGCATGAGCGTTACGGTTTTACGGGCCTGTACGTGACCCATGATCAGAATGAGGCGCTCATGCTGGGGCAGCGGGTGGCGGTGATGGATGCTGGCTACCTGGTGCAGGTGGACACTCCGGAGCGGCTGCTGGCGCATCCGCATACTCTGCAGGTGGCGAAGCTTATGGCGGCGCCCGCGCTGAACCTTTTGGCTCTTGAGGATTCGGAGTCGCTTCCTGTCGGGTGTGAGTTGGCGATTCGTGCGACCGCTCTGTGCCCTGTGGCGGCAGACGCTGCTCATGCTCTGCCGGTGCTGGTGCTCGGCAGCCGCCATCTGGTGGGTGGCATGCTGTACCGTGCGCATCTGTTGGAGGCGGTGTCCCTGCCTCTGGAATCTCGGCGGGCTTCGGCGGATTCTGAGCTGAGTGCCCGAATGTGTGCCCGAGTGCGTGCCGGTCAGGAGCTTGAGTTCTTTATCTCGGATGCGCAGGGCGGCTCCTCCCTAAGTGTTGGGGAGCAGATGCACCTGGGTGTGGCGGCGGAGCGTTGCTTCTTATTCTCGGATGGAAAGCGTTTTTACCTCTAGAACACGGTTTCTGGGTCTTTCAGCCGGGCCTTTTAGGTGGGAGAAAGTGCGGGTTAATCGGCTTAAGGAGGGGCTTTAAGTGATTAACCCCGCTTAATCTCATTAATTTCTTGTTTTAACTTGCGACTCGGGCTTTAACCTGAGATGATGAATGAACCAAAGACCGCCGGTCTAGAACTATGTCCTTTATCGCCACCTCGATGGAGACGAAGAACAGAGTTCTGATAAGAGCAGATTTCACTAGAAATCGCCGCCCGCGTAGGTAACTCGAAGTGAATAGCCGTCGCCCTCATGCAGGGTTCCGTCTATCGTGCCTCGTACGCCTACGCGTCGGGGCATTTTTTATTGCTTGCAATAAATGCTTCGAGGCTCTACCGGCGACCTTACAAGAATCGGAAGAAGGAACTACCATGGCGACTCAGGAAAAGATCGCTGCAGTATCCGAGCTGAAGGAACTCTTCGAAGCTTCGAACGCAGTCATCCTGACCGAATACCGCGGTCTCACTGTTGCACAGCTCAAGGAGCTGCGCCGCGCACTCGGTGCAGAGACCGAATACGCCGTGGTGAAGAACACGCTGGCTGCTATCGCAGCTAAGGAAGCTGGCATCGACGCATTCGAAGGCCACCTCCAGGGTCCCTCCGCACTGGCATTCATCAAGGGCGACCTGATCGATGCTGCTAAGGGCCTGCGTGACTTTGCCAAGGCTAACCCCCAGCTGATTGTGAAGAACGGTTACTACGAAGGTGCCGCTCTGACCGAGGACGACGTCAAGCGCTACGCTGACCTGGAATCCCGCGAGGTTCTGCTGTCCAAGGTTGCAGGTGGTGCAAAGGCTACCATCGCACGCATCGCACAGGTTGTGGACGCACTGCGCGTCAAGCTGGAGGAGCAGGAAGGCGCAGCTCCCGCTGCTGCCGAGGAGGCTTCGGAAGAGGCATAAGCCCCTTTCGTGCTACTGCACCAGCGCTGAGATACTCAGCAGCGTGAACGCGAATAGCGTGTAACGCACCCTAAATTTGACCGACCCTTTCGGGTAGGTACTGAAGATTTACACCGCGGGCGTCAGTCCGCACCAGATAGTGAAGGAGCCAAACAATGGCTAAGCTGTCCATCGAAGAACTCATTGCAGCATTCAAGGAACTGTCCCTCGTTGAGGTTTCCGAGTTCGTCAAGGCATTCGAGGAAGAGTTCGACGTCACCGCAGCTGCTCCCGTTGCAGTTGTAGCAGGCGGCGCAGCAGGCGAGGCTGCTGAAGAGAAGTCCGAGTTCGACGTTATCCTGGAGTCCGCTGGCGACAAGAAGATCGCAGTGATCAAGGAAGTTCGTGCCCTGACCTCCCTCGGCCTGAAGGAAGCAAAGGACCTGGTTGACAGCGCTCCCAAGGCTCTGCTCGAGGGCGTTTCCAAGGAAGACGCTGAGAAGGCTAAGGAGCAGCTCGAGGCTGCTGGCGCAACCATCACCCTCAAGTAATCGACTTCTTCTCGATTCTTACGCGGGCGGTGCATCCATCGGATGTGCCGCCTCGCGGCATTTAACAGCCCCGAACCCGCCCGGTATGAAGACTGGGGAGGTTCGGGGCTTTGCCGTGTTCGCCTTTTCTCCTGTAGCAAACGGTGGCGCTGTCCCATCTGACCGCGCTCACCTGCAGAAGTCGCTGTGACCGCACTGTGCCCCGGGTGAGAGAGGCTGAGAGCACTGTGGTGCCTCTCTCCTAGGGCCCGGCAACGGGTCAGAGGTGCCGTATGATGGGATGAGACAACCCAGACATTCCTTTGCACGAAAGCGGATAGACATGAGCGAGCAGAAGAAAAAGAAGAAGAGCGCAACCGAGCGACCCGCCCGCGACTTGGCGGCTGAAGCACAGCAGGTCCTGGACGCTTTCGGTGCCGGTGTTCGTGAAGACCGCGACTACCCGGCACTGCACCTGGCGCCTCCGGTAGGTCGCCTGAACGACCCGAACGGTCTGGTCTTTGACGGTAAGCGCTACCACGCCTTCTACCAGTACTCGCCCCTGCATCCGGAGCGTATGGTCTACTGGCGTCATGCGGTGAGCGAGGACCTGACCCACTGGACCGATGAGGGCACCGCGCTGGTTCCCGATAGCCGCTACGATTCGCACGGCTGCTACTCCGGCTCCGGTATTAAGGTTCCCGGCGGTTTTGAGTTCTTCTACACCGGTAACGTGAAGGACGAGAAAGGAAACCGCGAAACCTACCAGATTCTCGCAACCGCTGGTGAGGACGCGAAGCCGACCCGTCAGCTGCCCCCGCTGATTTCCGGCCCCGCAAAGGGCTACACTGCACACTACCGCGATCCGCACGTCTTTGAGCGTAACGGCGAATGGTGGATGGTTATTGGCGCTCAGCGTGAGGATCTGACCGGCGCCGTGGTCGTGTACACCTCCGCCGACCGCCGTGAGTGGACCTTCCGCGGCGAGCTGGGTATCAAGGATAAGACCCTCAAGGGCACCTACATGTACGAATGCCCCTCGCTGCTGAGCATACGCGATGAGCTGACTGGCGAGATCCGTGACGTGCTGATTTTCAGCCCGCAGGGCATGCAGCCCCTCGGAGAGAAGTACAACAACATTTTCCAGAGCGGCTACATTGTCGGTTCGCTGGATAACGAGACCCTCAAGTTCACCGTGGAGACCCCTTTCACCGAGCTGGATGCAGGTTTCGAGTTCTACGCACCGCAGACCATCTCCGGTACCGGTCTGACCGCCGACCCGAAGGCACCGCACACCGTGAGCGGTGACGCCCCGGTAATGATTGCTTGGCTGGGCAATGCAGACCAGGACGACCTGCCCTCGTGGAGCCACCGCTGGGTGCACATGTTCACCTACCCGCGCGAACTGCACCTGCGCAACGGCAAGATTTTCCAGCGTCCGGTTCCGCAGCTGAATGACGCGATGGAGATGAAGCCTCTGTACCGTGAGGAGGAGAAGGGCAAGCTCGTGGAGCTGAAGAACGCCCTGACCTTCCGTCTGCGTGGCCGCGTGAACGTCTCTGATGAGCGCGTGAAGCTGAAGATTAAGGACACTCACGGCGTGGCTCTGAGCATTGTGCTGGATAAGGACTTTGTGCAGATGGACCGTGGCGGTACCCGCTACACGGAGGGTGGTAGCCTGCGCCGCCGTACCTGAAGCGTTCGAAGATTCGCGAGTTTGATCTGCTTGTGGATGGCTCGGCTACCGAACTGTACGTAGGCGGCAAGTTGGTCGCCTCCATGGGTGCTGAGGTTATGACTGCTCGTACCTTCTTCAAGGGTGATAAGCGCCGCGTCCGCCTGACCGGTGGCGAGGTGCTGTCCCTGGAGTACGGCCGTCTCTAAGCCGTTTTCTAAGCGTTAGGACCCGCCTGCACGGGTGGTTTCCGGTAATTTCTGAATATGTCTGAGGGCTCACTTTCCGTATGGAGGGTGGGCCCTCGCTTTTAAGAACTTTCCCGTGATACCATGTTTTACATCCGATATGTCAAACGTATGACATATGCATGACATGCACACACAGACATATCTCACCTCATTCACAAAGCATCATACGGTGGTGCTCCAAACAAAGGAGAGCGAGCGTGGACCACAAGTCAGTGGCACAGCGCGTGCTGAAGGACGTCGGTGGCGCCGGCAACATCGTTGCAGCCGCACACTGCGCAACCCGCCTTCGCCTCGTCCTGAAGAACCAGGACAAGGTCGACCAGACGGCAATCGACAACGACGAAGACCTCAAGGGCAGCTTCCTTAACGCTGGCCAGTTCCAGATTATCGTCGGCCCCGGCGACGTCAACGAGGTTCACAAGCATCTCATCGCTGCTGGCGCACCCGAGGCATCCAAGGACGAGCTCAAGGAAATTGCTTCCAAGCAGGGCAACATTGTCTCCCGCTTCATCAAGACCATTGCTGACATCTTCGTGCCGCTCATCCCGGTGCTGGTCGGTGGCGGTATGCTGATGGCGCTCAATAGCCTCCTGACCTCTAAGGGTATTTTTGGCCCCCAGGCAGTTATTGAACTTTTCCCTGAATGGGCTGACTTCGCGGATATCGTCAACCTGCTCTCCGCAGCTCCCTTCGCCTTCCTGCCCGTGCTGGTCGGCTTCTCCGCCACCAAGGTCTTCGGCGGTAACCCCTACCTGGGTATGACCATGGGTGCCGCAATGGTATCCCCGGCCCTGATGAATGGCTACAGCGTCGCAAAGTCGCTGGCAGGCGTTGAGGGTGCTGACCCCATGACCTACTGGAACCTCTTCGGCCTGCAGGTTCAGCAGGCGGGCTACCAGGGTACCGTGCTGCCCATCATGCTGGTTGCATTTATCCTGGCGAACATTGAGAAGTTCTTCCACAAGGTCCTCAAGGGCACCATCGACTTCATCTTCACCCCGACCCTCACCATCCTTATCACCGGCTTCCTGACCTTCATCTTGGTCGGCCCGCCGATGTTCCAGCTGGGTACCTGGCTGGGTGAAGGTATTAACTGGCTCTACACCGTTGCTGGCCCGCTCGGCGGTCTGATCTTCGGTACTTTCTACGCATTCATCGTGATGACCGGTATGCACCAGGCATTCCCGCCCATCGAGATGAGCCTGTGGGCAACCGGCGGTTCCTTCATCTTCGTCGTTGCCTCCATGTCTAACGTGGCGCAGGGTGCTGCCGCAGCCGGTGTCGCACTGACCACCAAGAACAAGAAGATCAAGGGTATTGCTTCGGCATCTGCACCCTCCGCATTCCTCGGCATTACCGAGCCCGCAATGTTTGGTGTGAACCTGGCTCTGCGCTGGCCCTTCTACATTGCAATCGTCTCCGCGGGTATTGGTTCGATGTTTACTTCTATTCTTGGGAATTAAGGCGGGTAAGCTTGGCGCCGCTGGTTACCTTGGCTTCCCCTCGATTGAACCGACTGTTGGCGCTGGTATTCCTGGCTTCTTCGGCTGCCTCATCCTGACCACCGTCATCGCTTTCGTTGCCTCCTTCATCTGGGGTAAGAAGGTTGAGGCTGGCAACACTGAGGAGGCTGAGGCACCTGCTGCAGCAGCTCCCGTAGCAGCTGCCGCAGCCCCCGCTACTGCCGTAGCAGCTGAGGCTGGCGAGAGTGTCGAAATTGGCTCCCACATGGTCGGTTCCGTGGTTCTGCTGGCTGACGTCAAGGACCCCACCTTCTCCTCCGGCGCGCTGGGTGCAGGCACCGCAGTGGAGCCCACCGAAGGTAAGCTCTACGCACCGGCTGACGGCAAGATTATCGTTGCATTCCCCACCGGCCACGCATACGGTCTGCGCACCGAAGATGGCCTGGATCTGCTGATGCACATCGGCATGGACACCGTTGAGCTCGACGGCAAGCACTTCGAGCCCAAGGTTGCTAAGGGGGACACCGTCAAGCGCGGCGACGTGATCGCTGAGTTCGATATTCCCGCGATTAAGGCTGCTGGCTACCCGCTGGCAACCCCCATGGTAATCACCAACTCCAAGAAGGCAGCTGCTTCGGTTGAAGATGTCCAGGCTCGGGCGCTTCTGTGACCAACGCGGATTCGCTCCTGAAGGTTGCACTGAAGGCAAAGGCTAACGCATAGTCTGCACTCTTAATGAGTAGATAACCTCAACGTGATGTACACCCCGTACCGCTCTTCCTAGAGCTGGTGCGGGGTGTTCAATTTTTCCTGCAAAAGCGTGCAAAAAGTATGCGAATAAATATTCACTAAAATTATGCATATTGGTGCAATATAAGCTGGCACACATTGGTGCATGGCCATGAAAAATGTCTTGATAAGGAACAATTTATTAGCCAGGAGTGAATAATCCAGCTAATATTTATGTATACTTTCAAGCTTTTGTAAAGGGTGAATATGACCTTAGCTTCCTATACTGTCCGCACCGCCGAGCCTCATGAATATGCTGACGCGCTCGAAGTGCTGATTGCCGCATTCGACGGTGACCCCGCCATGATGGCAGTCATTGCAGGTGGTAGCCGCCGACAGGAACTTGCCAAGCTCCGCGCCATTATGACCCTGCAGGTCTATGGCAACTTCCGGGACCGTGGACGCATCGACATTGGCATCGACGAATCCACCGGCAAAATTGTCGGCGTCTGCCTCTGGAGCACCCCCGAATCCCAGGAAGGATCCTTCCTCAACGAACTCAAGCAGATAGGCGCCTACTACAAGGCTCTCGGCTGTAAAACCCTGCTACGAGCCATCACGATGGAGCTGCATCTCCTCAAGTACCGCCCCGCCTACAAGCATTGGTACCTCTTCAACATCGGTGTGCTCGAAGAATTCCGCGGTCGCGGCATCGGCTCGAAGCTACTCGACTACGGCACCGAACGCATCGGCGACTACCCCGCCTACCTCGAAGCCTCGACCTACGACAGTGCACGCCTCTACGAGCGCCGCGGATTCTTCTCCCTCGGCCCGCTCCACGGTATCTTCTCCAAGGCGCACGCCGTTGGCATGGTCTACCCCGGAACCGGCCCGACCGAGATTGTGCAGCGCAACTCCTAAAACTTCCGGACGCTCACAAAACCGATAAATGTATATACAAAATCCGCCCCACCGTGAGCACTCGCACGGTGGGGCGGATTTTTATTCTCAGAAGACGAGATTCTTATTGGAGCTCATCCGGGGCAGACATATCAGGCTGAATCTGATCCAGATCTGGGATGGAACGCACCGTAGCCCCCAGATGGAGCTCAACGGGGAGTACATCCTCAGGCTGGCTTATCGGGGGCTGGCTGTTTGGGGGAGCATCTTCCTCAGTAGATTCTCCCTGCTGCATCTCAATCAACTCCAGCAGGCGCTGCGCGGTACGCTTCGCTATACCCTCAATCGGCTGAACCACGGTCGCCAGTTCCGGCATGAGCAACTGAACGCTCTGCGTGCCGTCATAGCCAATCACCTGGAAATCCTCAGGAACACGGATGCCTCGAGCACGCGCCCAGCCCAGGGTGAGTGCGGCGTAATTATCGTTGGAGGCGAAGACCGCGTCCACCGGCTCCGGGGCTATCGGCACGCTCATCCAGGTAGCGGTAGAGCACCTCACGCTTTAATGCCCAGCGAAGGGCGGAAGCCCAGCTCCACGAACTCCGGTATGAGCCCCGCCTCAAGCATTGCCTCACGGTAGCCTCGCTGACGCTCATTGTGCTCACCCAGGGTAGAAGTTACGTGCACAATATTCTGCGCACCCGTGGCGATGAGGTGCTCCGTGGCGGCGCGGGCACCTCCGTAGTTATCGGAGCGAATATTCGGGTAGAAACCGCTTTCGAGACGGTCTACGGTCACCAGGGGAGCCTGTGCATGCGGAATGTTAACCAGCGCGTCTGAGTGGGCGCCACTGATGATGCCGTCCACCTGATTGGAGAAGAGCATCTCCAGGTAGCGCTTCTCTTGCTCGGGATGATCGTCGCTATTGCAGAGAATGACCCGGTAGCCCTCTTCGGCAAGGTAGCTTTCGAGGCGGTACACCATCTCCCCGTAGAAGGGGTTCGCAACCGTGGGGAAGATGAGGCCCACCATCTGCGAGCGCTGACCCTGCAGGCTGCGGGCGATGGCATTGGGTCGATAGCCGAGTTCCCGCATCGCGTCGTGGACCTTGGTGCGGGTATTTTCGCTCAGGTAGCCGCGGTTATTGAGTACGCGGGAGACTGTGGTCGGGGAGACGCCCGCTAGGGCTGCAACGTCGCTGAGTTTGGGCTTTGCCACGGGGGCTCCCTTCGTTATGCTAAACGATTGACATATCTCTCTACTATACCTTCTTCACGGGGGCTAACGTGGCCTCAAAAACCAGAAAAAACGCTTTTCCCCTGTGCTGTCAAACGCACCGATTTATCGTACCGGTCTACAGCACCGGAATAATCGGAACGCGAGCCCCCACCTCATGGGCAGAACCCCGCACCGAAGAATCATCCAACACCGCGCAGTGAGTAGCCGCCGCCAACGAGGACAACATATGCGACGCCGACTTCGGCAGAGGATACGCCACGCCATCACGCACCGACACCGGAAGCAGACGAGCCCCCGCCGGCTTACGCAAAGTATCCACCGGATCACCCAGAACCGCTGAATCCAGCTCAGGAAGAGGCATATCCCTCATACCAGCCAAAAGCGGCGGCAAATACGAATACAAAGCCGTGTACGCAGCCAAAGGATTACCCGGAAGACCCAACACAAAACGCTCACGACCCGAATTCGGGCCCGTCTCCGGAACCGGCAAACGCGCAGCCAACGCAGGATGACCCGGACGCACATCCACCGACTCAAACAGATAGGTTGCGCCCATATCGTTGAGCACTTTACGCACCAAATCAACACCCGAGGTGCTTGACCCGCCCGTAAACACCAGCACACGAGCCGTCGACGTAGACAAGAATGTGCGGAACTCGGACTCAACATCCGCCAGACGAATTGAAGGGCGCGCCTCGCAGCCCGCAGAAATAATCGCATGCTCCATAAAGCCGCCAAACGCATCACGCACCTGACCCGGCGCAGGCACACCAAACGTAATGACCTCATTACCCGTAAACGCGCAACGCACCGGAATCGAGCATACACCGGCAACTCATCAAAACCATTCGTGCCCAAAAACGCAGCCATACGAGCAGACACACGGTCACCGTGGCGCGCCAACAGCTCGCCACGCTCCAGCTCAGCACCAGCATGGCGAATATCAGCACCCGGTGCCGGAGGCTCAAAACCTTCCGCCATATCCAAGTAATGAATGCTCGCCTGAGTCTCCAAATGGGAACCCATGCCCGGACGCGAAGAACCCTCCGCACCCTCATACAGGCGGGAATGCTCCTCACGCACAATCGCCTCGGCACCCTCCGGGATTAAACCGCCCGTCAGAATCGGGGTCGCCTCACCCGGAACAATCGGCACCGTCAGACGGTGAATATTCGCGCGAGAATCCTCCGGATACGCCGGCGTTACCAGACGCCACGGAGGCGCACCCGCCACAGCGTAACCGTCCATCGCGGAAGAGCTATAGTGGGGCACCGGCATCATCGAATAAATATCATCCGCCAAATAGTGGCCAATCGTCGCCAACAGCGGCAAAGACTCCGTCTTCACATGATGCGCAATGTCCAGGCCCTGCTCATGCAGAATCTGGCGGGCCTGCTGCCACGAAACAGAAGGAATATGGTGAGACATCGTACCTCGTAAAAGTGTGTGCGGGACGCGCAACAGCGCGCGAGCTCAAAAACGCTACCGAATGCGGTGCCCAGAGCTCTAACCTACTACCTAGGTTACTCGTAGCTTGGCAACTAGCGCTCCTGGGCGCCTCAGATGCTAATAACTCGACCAGAGCGAAGTCGTATAACCGAGAGCCTGCGCCTGCTCCCACGTATCAACATCGGCGGTGTCAGCGGCAGACATCTGAACCGCCACCGGGCTCAAACAGCGCAAAAAAGAACGAACAGAAGCGTCAGTGGTGCCGGTCGAAAAGACCGATCGGATTGCTTCAAAACGGTAAATACCCACCAGGGGCTGATAGATGCCCTCAGCGACACCCCAGAAACCTGCAGAAGCTTCAGAACCAGCGGGGGCTGACTGCCCTACAGAAGCCTGCTCGGCAGCCCGCGCGGCGGCAATCAACTGCTGAACCGCCGGGGCAATACGCGGAGTATCCACACCCAAAATCAGACACCATTCGGGCAGAGGCACCTGCGAGCGCTCGCAATCGGCCGCAATACACTCCAAGCCGGCATGAATCGCCGCAGCAGGACCCGAAAACGGCGGATTCTCACGGGTACGCGACACCCCGGACGGCAACGGCAAGCTCTCAGGACCCACGACCACGCGCGGGGACGCGGCGGCCACCGCATCCAGGGCACAACCCAGCAGGGTATTCGTGCCATCAGACAGAGACGCCTTCGGCACGTGGTTCAGGCGGCGAGACGCGCCTCCGGCAACAACGACCGCGGCGCACGAAAAATCACCCTCAGCGGCAAGCTCAGAACCGGGTATCTTATCCGCCCGCATTATCCACCCGCAAAGGGAGGCAGAACGTCCACACGATCGGTATCCTGCAGCGGAGCCTGCGCATCAGAACGGGCACCGTTGACCAGGAACGAGCACTGCTCCATGACCTGCGCAAGAGTCAGACCCGAAGGGGTCGTGCCCTCCAAGCTCTGGCCCAGATGCTCAATCAGCGCGCCAAGAGTTGCAGACGGCAGCTCAGCCAGGGGCACCGACAGCTGCGCGGTACCCGCCGCAGAACGCGCGGCAGCGAAAAAATGAACCTGCATAATGCTCCTCAATCCTTGATCAAACTCTGAGTAGGGTAGCCGAAAGCCAGAGGGTGTAAGGTGCCAGTAAAAGACCTTGTCCCACACGTATTGGGCTGTATATCCGGCTAATAAATAGGGTAGTTTCCTTAGCCACCAATAGCGCTCATCGAGCGGCTCGCTTTGGCGAACTCCTCAATATCGAAGTCAGCGTCTTCCTTACCGTGAGCGCGCGGCTTAAACCACATGCCCTCACGCCAACGTAGAGCCAGCTGCTGATCGTCAGCGCCGGAGCGTAGAAGCTGCATTAGATCAGTCTCAGTGTCAGAGAACAAGCACGAGCGAATCTTGCCGTCCGCCGTCAGACGGGTACGAGTGCACGCATTGCAGAACGACTCCGTCACCGAAGCGATAATGCCCACACGGCCCAGCGACTCGGTGTCGTCAGCCGGGAAGCCCGCCTCATCCAGGGCAGTGCCGAGCGGGTACACCTCCCACAGCTGAGCGGGGGAGTCGCCGCGAGCCTCAGCCACCGAACCTAGAACGTACTCAGCCGACAGTTTCTCGCGAATCTCAGCGGCAGTAATCGTGCCCTCACGGGTCCAACGGTTATCGGCATCCAGCGGCATCTGCTCAATAAAACGCAGCTGATAACCGCCCGCCAATGCCCAGCGCAGAAGCTCCGGAGCCTGATCATCATTCAGACCCGGCATCAGCACAGCATTAATTTTGATGGGCCACAGACCAGCCTCAGCAGCACCGTCAATACCCTTGAGCACGGCATCGAGCTTATCGCGGCGGGTCAACTCGGCAAAGGTTTCACGGCAAATCGTATCCAGAGAAACATTGATGCGGGTCAGACCAGCCTCCGCCAGGGCGGTGGCACGCTTCTCTAAACCAATACCGTTCGTTGTAATAGCAAGCGGAATATCCGGATGCGCCTGATGGATACGGGAAATAATGTCCACCAAATCGGCGCGCACCAGCGGCTCGCCACCGGTAAAGCGGATCTCCTCAACGCCCAGTTCAGTAATCGCAATATCGGCAAGGCGCGCGATCTCCTCGGCGGAGAGCAGATTCTCCTTCGGGAGCCACTGCAAACCATCCGCCGGCATGCAATAAATGCAACGAAGATTACATTTATCGGTCAGAGAGATACGCAGATCCGTCGCCACGCGACCCCAACGGTCCAAGAGCGGACCGCTGTTCGTAATATTCGGGAGTTTACGCTGGGCCTTTACGCCACTCTCAGATTTGGGGCGTCACAAAAGCAGCCCCGTTACCCTCCGCAGAAGATAAGGTGCTTAACATTGGGCCCGCAATGAGCTCAGAAGAAGCTGAATTTGCCGTGTACGCCATGTAAAACCTATGTGGAAAATTTGCATATTTCAGGTGACAATATGATTATTCCATGTTCCGGCGCCCCGCACATAGTGTGTGCAGGGTAAGTTACAACTGCGCCACCGCAGACCACGTGACGAAAACAACGTGTACAAGCTAGGGGTGTACACAAAACTTCACACAGAGCCCGAACAGGAAAACACCTCACCACCGCAAGAGTACGAACCACCAAGGAAACAAATTTCATGAAGACCCCCCTCGCAGCCCTCAGCGCGCTCGCCGCCGCAACCCTCGCCCTCACCGGATGCGGCGCCACCCAGAGCTCCTCTTCGTCCACTGCCTCCGCATCGAGTAGCCAGGCTGGCTCCGGCAAGGTCGAAGTCTTTGCCGCCGCCTCCCTGAACAACGCAGGTGCAGACCTTGAAAAGGCATACGAAGCCGCCAACCCCGGCGTAGACGTCACCTTCGTCTACGAAGGCTCCGCAAAGCTCGTCAACCAGATTGAGCAGGGCGCAACCCCCGACCTGCTCATCACCGCAGACACCAAGAACATGGACAAGGCAAAGAAGCTCGACCAGTTCTCCGACTCCAAAACCAACGTTCTGGTCACCAACAAGCTCGTGCTTGTCACCGCCGAAGGCAACCCCGGCAAGATCAACAGCCTCGACGACCTCAAGACCACCGACGGCGTCGTCGCAGTCTGCAAGGAAGACGTCCCCTGCGGCACCATCGCCCACCAGGAACTGAAGAAGCACGACATCACCCTCAAGAACGCAACCACCGAAAGTAAGGTCACCGACGTAGCAACCAAGGTCACCACCGGTAACGCCGATGCGGGCTTCATCTACACCACCGACCTCGCCGCCGCTAAGAAGAAGGGTGCCAACCTCGGCTCCATCGAACTGACCGACGTGGAACGCAACGAATACCCCGCAGCGCTCAGCAAGACCGGCTCCTCCTCCGAGACCGCCAAGAAGTTCAACGAATGGCTGAAGAACTCCGACGAGGCGAAGAAGATCCTCACCGAGTACGGCTTCAACACCGCACAGTAATTCAACACCGCCACAGTAGGGAACAACCCGCGTCTCACCACCCATGACAGACACTACCGCTACCCATCGCAACGCCGGAACCTCACGCACACCCGGAAGCAGACTCTTCGCCTCCGTGCCTGTGCTCTTCCTGGTTCCGGCGTCGCTGGGTATTTTCCTCATTGCCGGACCGCTCCTCGGGCTCTTCCTCAACATCCCCTGGAGCCAGCTCGGCAGCATCTTCACCCCGCAGGTGCTCGGAGCGGCAAACCTCTCCCTCAGCACCGCCGCCGCCTCCACCCTCATCTGCGGGCTTCTTGGCGCACCCCTGGCGCTCGTGCTCTCTAAAGTGCTCAACCGCTCGCGGCTACACCGATTCGGATCGGTCCTCTACGCCATCATCTACACCCCGGTGATTCTCTCCCCGGTCGTCTCCGGACTCGGTCTGCTCTTCTTCTGGGGACGCAAAGGCATGATCGGCACCTACCTCTACCAGGCAGGAATCTCCATCCCCTTCACCTCCAACGCGGTGATTATCGCCCAGGTCTTCGTCGCCCTACCCTTCTTCGTTGCCACCGCGGTCACCACTCTGCAGGCTATTCCCCGCGAATACGAAGAGATTGCCCTTGTCGAAGGCGCCAAACCCGCAGAAAGTCACCTTCAAAGTGCTCCTGCCCCTCGCCGCGCCCGGCCTCGCCACCGCCTTCCTGCTCTCCTTCGCCCGCGCGCTCGGCGAATACGGCGCAACCGTCACCTTCGCCGGCAACGTGCAAGGCAAAAACCCAAACCATACCCCTCGCCATCGACCTAGCCATCAACAGCAGCGACATCCCCAGCGCCCTCGGAAGCGCCCTGATTCTCATCAGCCTCTACCTAGGAATCTTCGGGGTCCTCGGCCTAATCCGCGCCCTCAAAAAACTACGCGAAAGCACCCGATAAGCCACCCCTCCGCTCACCCCCACCCACACCTGGCATGCAGAGAGCCTTAGGACAAGCTCCATTTACCAGCCCGCAAACACACACCTACACTAGTCATAACCGCCGCCGCACGATTGGAACCTCCATGATTTCCCCCGAATTCAACGGAACCCCCAGCACCGAAGAATACCGCGCCTACCTGGCGCTACTGCTACGCGAAGTCTTCATCGGCACAGCAGAAACGGTTCCCCTCTACCACGCGGCAGGACGCATCCTCGCCCAAGACGTCACCGCACGCATGGACGTACCCAGCTTCGACAACTCCCAAATGGACGGTTACGCCCTCACCGCCGAAGCCGCAGAACGCGAAGACCGCATCTTCACCGTCGGACGTGAAATCCCCGCTGGCCGACCCCTCCAGCGTTCCCGCTCCTCCGACGACTTGACCTACCCCATCATGACCGGCGCGCCCATGCCCAAGGGCTACGATGCCGTCATCCCCGTCGAACAGTCCGAACGCATCGAATACCCCGACCTACCCGAATCCTTCGGCCGCCCCAGCGAAAAGGTCAAACTCGCCCCCGGCAAGCCCGGACAGTTCGTCCGTCGCCGCGGCGAGGATGTCGTCACCGGACAGGTCCTCGCACGCGCCGGTGAACGCATCACCCCCGCCCTGCTTGGTGCGCTCGCCTCCCAGGGCTATGCGCGCCTGACCGTCGCGGCAGGGTCCCCGCGTGCTCGTCTGCACCGGCGGCGACGAGATCCTCTCCGGTGTTGAAGAAGACGGCAGCGCCACCACTCAGGAACTCGGCTCAGGGCCAGATTTTTGACGCCAACGGCCCCATGCTCACCGCCATGCTCCGCGAAGACGGAGCGGAGGTGCGACGCATCGCTATCGGTGACGATCCTATCGAGCTACTGCACCGCCTCACGGCAGAATACGAGAGCTTCAAACCGGACATCATCATCACCTCGGGCGGTATCAGCCACGGTAAATACGAGGTGGTCCGCAACGCCATCGCCAAGGCGCACGAAGCCGATATTCTGGTGCCCGTCTCCTGGTTTGGCCACGTCAGCCAGCAGCCTGGCGGCCCCCAGGGCGTGAACCTGCTCGACTTCAAGGGCCACCGCGTGCCCATGATTTCCTTCCCCGGCAACCCGGTGAGCACCCTCATCTCGTACGCGCTGATTCTGCGCCCCTACCTGCGAGCCGGCGGCCCCTACGGTGTGCCCTACGCGGTTGCCTCCGAACAGGCAACCCTGAACAACGCACCCCGAGGCGTGCTCGTCACCGACGCCCCGCTCACCGCACCGGCGACCAAGCGCCAGTTCCTGCGCGGTACCCTCGCCATGGTCGAGGTGGAGCCCGGAACCTACCGGGTGGAGCTCTACCCCGACGTGCTCTCCGGCTCGCACCTGCTGCACCGCGCCGCACAGGCGGATGTGCTCATCGAGCTGGCGCCCGGAACCACCTACACCGGGGGAGAAGCGGTACCCTACCACCGCATCCGCCTCACCGATAACTAGGGCGACGCACCCCCGCATTGTTCCCGCTTGAGTCGAAGAGCGACAAGGAATAATTGAGACTCACACTAAGTAACGATTCGCGGCAGAAGAATACCGCGCAGAAGCCAGGAGAAACGATGACCTCTACCTCGCAGCCCAACCAGGAACTGACCCATGTGCGCGCCGACGGCTCGGCGCACATGGTAGACGTTACGGAGAAGTCTGTCACCACCCGCACCGCCCTGGCTGAGGCGACCGTGCGCACCCGCGAAGACGTTATCGCCATGATTTTTGATGCCGATCTGCCCAAGGGCGACGCTCTTCCCGTTGCACGTGTTGCCGGCATCATGGGCGCTAAGCGCACCCCGGAAATCATTCCCCTCTGCCACCCGCTGCCCCTGGGCAAGATCACGGTGGACTTTGAGCGCGGCACCGACTTCGTGCGTATTGAGGCGTCCGTGAAGACCCGCGGCGTCACCGGCGTAGAGATGGAGGCGCTCACCGCCGTCTCCTCGGCGGCGCTGACCGTTTTCGACATGATTAAGGCAGTCGATAAGCACGCCGTCATTACCGATATCCGTGTTCTGGAGAAGAGCGGCGGCAAGTCCGGCGACTGGTCCGTCCGCGAGGACTCCCTAAGTTACGGCGGCACACCGCCCCCACCGATTCCACCGTCACCTGATAGATACAGAAAAGGAAAGCCAATGAGTAGCGAAGACTACACCATGCCCGAGAACCTCACCGGCCTGGTTATTGTCGCCTCCACCCGTGCAGCCCGCGGCGTGTACGAGGATAAGTCCGGCCCCATCGCTGTGGAGTGGCTGCGCTCGCGCGGTTTCGACACCCCGGATGCCGTGGTCATTGAAGACCGTGATATTGTCGAGTACTTCAACACCCTGGTGGCCGAAGGTAAGAAGAACGGTAACCTGCCGACCTTCATCCTGACCAGCGGTGGTACCGGTCTGAACTCTGACGACCAGACCGTGGAGGCGGTTCGCCCCCACCTGGACAAGGAAGTTCCCGGCGTTATGCATGCCTTCTGGATGAACGGTCTGAAGAACATTCCCGCGGCGGTGCTTTCACGCGGCGTGGCGGGCGTCATTGACCGCACCTTCGTGATGACCCTGCCCGGTTCGCGCGGTGGCGTGAAGGACGGCGTGGCAACCCTCGACCCGCTTGTTGAGCACATTTGCCGTCAGATGGAGGACTACCATGACCACTAAGCCGCAGAACGAAGAATCCCTGGACCATTCGGGTGCGCACGGTGCTGAGCCGAGCGGCTCGACCGTGGTGTTCACCGATATTACGGAAGCGCCCCTGGAGCCGCTGTACGCGGCGGCTAAAGCTGAGGTCATGACTGACGCCATGGGTGCCCTGGTAATTTTTGACGGCATTGTACGCAACCATGATCACGGTAGTGCGGTTCGCGGGCTGTCCTATAGCGCGCATCCGCAGGCTCGTGAGTATATTGCGGAGGTTGCCGCCGAGGTTGCTGCCGAGCTGGACGGCGTGCGTCTGTGGGCCGTGCACCGTGTGGGTCCGATTGCTATTGGCGAGTCGGCTCTGACCGTGATGGCGGCGGCTGCTCACCGTGGCCGTGCGTTTGATGCTTGCGAGCTGGTGGCTGACCGGGTGAAGGCTCGTGTACCGATTTGGAAGGAACAGGAACTGCTCGATGGAAGCATCGAGTGGGTTGGCGTGGATACTTCGCCTGCTTAGCCTTCTGAATATTCTGATATCTCTATATAAGCCTGTCAGGGGGATTTCTCTCGGGCAGGCTTATTCTCCTGAAGCTTGATCCCCAAAGTTCAGCCACCTCTACTATTAGACGCGAGGAATCCCTATGTCTTCTCAGCCTTCAACCGGCACGGGCGAGCTCTCTGCCGCTGAGCGTGCGTTCTATTCTCGTCAGCTGATTCTGCCCGAAATGGGTTACGAGGCTCAGTTGGCGCTCAAGCGCGCACGCGTGGTGGTGCTGGGTGCTGGCGGTTTGGGCGCTCCCGCGCTACTGTACCTGGCGGGTGCCGGGGTCGGTCAGATTGTGGTGGTTGATGATGACTTCGTGGATGCTTCGAATCTGCACCGCCAGGTGATTCATACGCACGCCAGAGTGGGTAATTCTAAGGCTGAGTCTGCCGCAGAGTCTTTGCGCTCGCTGAATCCTTTTATTGAGGTTGTGCCGGTGCGTGAGCGTTTGACGGAGGCGAATGTTGATGAGCTTCTGTCTGGTGCTGACCTGGTGCTGGATGGTAGCGATAATTTCGAGTCGCGTTATGTGGTGTCGGCGGCGGCTGCGCGTGCTGGAATTGCGCATGTATGGGCTGCGATTCTTGGTTTTGATGCGCAGCTGAGTGTGTTTTGGGCTGGTCGCGGTCCGGTGTATGAGGATTTGTACCCTCATGCTCCTGCTGCCGGTAGCGTGCCGTCGTGTAGTACTGCTGGCGTGGTGGGTGCTATGGCTGGCGTGGTGGGTGCTGCGATGGCCATGGAGGCAGTGAAGCTGCTGACCGGGGTGGGGGAGCCGCTCATGGGTGAGGTTGGCCTATATTCGGCATTAAGCGGAAGGTGGGAATATATACCTCTTGTAGCTAGCGTGCAAGCTGTACCTAAGAAAAGCGCTGTTTTGCCCCAAGAAACGAGTCATAAGCCCAAAAATCATGTAACAATTCGTAATATTTCTCAGGATTTTACAAGCTCTTCTGCTGACTCGAAACCCCGCTCGATGAGCGCTCAGGACCTTAAAAAGATGTCATCGGGTGAAAATATTGCCCTTTTGGATGTCCGTGAGCAGGTGGAGTTCAATGCCTTTGCGATTGACGGTGCCATTAACCTGCCCCTCACTGAATTGCTTGAAGCGGCTCGAAATGACTCTCTCAAAGCCCTGATTGAGCGTAAAATCCCCGCAAATGCCCAGAAAATCGTTATTTACTGCACCGGATACACCCGAACGGTTGAGGCGGCTCGTGAAATAGCGCCCCTGGAGGAGCGTTCTGTGTACATGCTTGAGGGTGGAATTTCCGCCTGGCTTACGGTCTAAAGCACCCTTATTTCGTATGAATTAGGCAAGGTTTTTATCTCGTATTTTCCATGCCAAATTTCCGATATATTGGGCAGTATGGAACAAGCATCACAGATTAAGGGCCCGGACGGCCCCCTTACCGATCAGCTGATCAAGTTCGGTAAGTTCTTCTCCCGCTGGGATGAGACTGAAGACGGCCGCGCCGTCTTCCGTGAAGGCGGCCGCGAAGGTGACGCCTTCTACCGCGACCGTTGGAGCCACGATAAGGAAGTTCGCTCTACCCACGGCGTGAACTGCACCGGCTCCTGCTCCTGGAAGGTGTACGTCAAGGACGGCATTATCACCTGGGAAGCACAGGAAACCGATTACCCCTCGGTTGGTCCCGACCGCCCCGAGTACGAGCCCCGCGGTTGCCCCCGCGGTGCAGCATTCTCGTGGTACACCTACTCTCCCACTCGCGTTAAGTACCCCTACGTTCGCGGTCTCCTGCTGGAGATGTACCGCGAAGCGAAGGCAATCCACAACGATCCCGTGGACGCCTTCCACTCCATCGTGTCCGACCCCGCCAAGCGTGCACGCTACGTGAACGCACGCGGTAAGGGTGGTCTGGTGCGCTCGACCTGGGCTGAGGCTCTCGAGCTGATGGCTGCTGCTCACGTGCACACCATCAAGTACTACGGCCCCGACCGTAACACCGGCTTCACCCCGATTCCGGCAATGTCCATGGCGTCCTTCAGCGCGGGTGTTCGCTACATCCAGCTGGCCGGTGGCGTCATGACCAGCTTCTACGACTGGTACGCTGACCTCCCCGTGGCTTCCCCGCAGGTCTTCGGCGACCAGACCGACGTTCCCGAGTCCGGCGACTGGTGGGACGCTGCATACCTCATCATGTGGGGTGCAAACGTTCCGCTGACCCGTACCCCGGATGCTCACTGGGTCTCCGAGGTCCGCTACCGCGGTACCAAGGTTGTCACCGTGAGCCCCGACTACGCCGACAACACCAAGTTCGCTGACGAGTGGCTGCCCGCCCAGGCAGGTACCGACGCGGCACTGGCAATGGCGATGGGCCACGTCATCCTTAAGGAGAACTACGTCGACCAGCGTGTCGAGTTCTTCGAGGACTTCTCCCTGACCTACACCGACCTTCCCTTCCTGGTCACCCTGGAAACCCGTGAAGACGGCATTAAGGTTCCCTCCAAGTTCCTGACTGCAGCTAAGCTCGCTGGCGAGGCTGAGCAGCCGAACGCTGACTTCAAGCCCGTCCTGATGGACCGCGAGACTGGCGAGGTCTTCGTGCCCAACGGCACCATGGGTCACCGTTACGCTCAGGAAGACCAGGGCAAGTGGAACCTGGATTTGCAGGGTCGTAAGCCGATTCTGTCGATTCGCGACCTGCCTCAGGGCCAGTCCGCAGCGGTTGAGATTAAGATGCCGACCTTCGATAACCCGAAGGGTCACGGCGACGTCATTACCCGCGGCGTGCCCGTAACCTACGTTGATGGTCACGAAGTTACTACCGTCTTCGATATCATGCTGGCACAGTACGGTGTGGGCCGTGAGGGTCTGCCCGGTACCTGGGCTAAGGACTACGAGGACTGGAACGTTCAGAACACCCCGGCATGGCAGGAGCAGATTACTTCTGTCCCCGCCGAGGCTGTTATTCGCGTTGCCCGCGAGTTCGCCAAGAGCGCCCTGGATTCCGGCGGCCGCTCCATGGTCATCTTCGGTGCAGGTATCTGCCAGTGGTACCACGCTGACACCACCTACCGCGCTATCCTCGCTCTGCTGAACCTGACCGGTTGCCAGGGTCGCAACGGTGGCGGTTGGGCTCACTACGTGGGCCAGGAGAAGGCACGTCCTCTGACCGGTCTGACCAACATTGCGAACGCTCTGGACTGGAGCCGCCCGCCGCGTCACATGATCGGTACCGGCTTCTGGTACATGCACACTGACCAGTTCCGTCAGGACGCATACTCCACCGACTACCTGCAGTCCCCGCTGGCTAAGGCGAGCTGCGCGACGTTCACACTGCTGACGTTGTGGCACGTTCTACCCGTATGGGCTGGATGCCGTTCTACCCGCAGTTCCCCGAGAACTCGCTGGATCTGGCAGACAAGGCAGAGCAGGCAGTGGCACGCGGCGAGGCTTCCTCGAACGCGGACTACATTGCACAGCGCCTGAACTCCGGTGACCTGGAGTTCTCCGTTGAGGACGTTGACAACCCCGTCAACTGGCCTCGTACCCTGACCCTGTGGCGTTCGAACCTGTTCGGTTCCTCCGCTAAGGGTGAGAGCTACTTCCTGAAGCACCTGGTCGGTAGCATGGACAACGTCCAGGGCTCCGACTCGGAGAAGCTGCCGAACGAAGTGAAGTGGGTTGAGGACGCGCCTCAGGGCAAGCTGGATCTGCTGGTCACCTCGGACTTCCGTATGACCTCCACGACCCTGCTGTCTGACATCGTTCTGCCGACTGCTACCTGGTACGAGAAGCACGATATCTCCTCGACCGATATGCACCCGTTCCTGCACGCGTTCTCCCCGGCAATTGACCCGCCGTGGGAGGCAAAGACCGACCACGAGACCTTCAAGGCACTGGCGTTTGAGTTCAGCCGCCTGGCTAAGAAGCACCTCGGCGTCCGTAAGGACATCGTTTCGGTCCCGCTGTTGCACGACACCCCCCGGCCAGATTGCTCAGCCCGGCGGTCACGCACCCGACTGGAAGAACACCCCCGGTATGGTGGGCGTACCCGGCAAGAACATGCCGAACTTCGTCACCGTCGAGCGCGACTACGGCGCACTGTACGACATGTACACCACCGTTGGCCCGCTGTTCGATAAGCTCGGTGCAACCACCAAGTTCATCACTTACGACCTGAAGGACGAAGTCGCGAAGATGGCTAAGGAATTCGGCGTGATGGACTCCGGTAAGGGCGCAGGCCGTCCGGCACTGGATACCGACGTGAAGATTTCTGAAGCAATCCTCATGATTTCCGGTACCTCCAACGGTGAGGTCGCTGTCAAGGGCTTCAAGGAGCTTGAGAAGCAGACCGGTCTGCACCTGATGGACCTGGCAGAAGGTAACGAGGAACGTCGTATCACCTTCCCTATGACCCAGGCCGCACCGCAGCCCGTGATGACCTCCCCCGAGTGGTCCGGTTCGGAGACCGGTGGTCGCCGTTACGCTCCGTTCACCGTCAACATCGAGAAGAAGAAGCCGTTCCACACCCTGACCGGCCGTATGCACTTCTTCCTCGACCACGACTGGATGCACGAAATGGGCGAGGCTCTGCCGATTTACCGTCCGCCGCTGGATATGACCGGCCTGTACAACGAGCCTGAGCTCGGTACTACCGATGGTGTTTCGGTTGCTGTTCGCTACCTGACCCCGCACAACAAGTGGGCAATTCACTCGCAGTACTTCGATAACCACTACATGCTGAGCATGTTCCGTGGCGGTCCGACTGCATGGATGAGCCCGCAGGACGCTGAGAAGATTGGCGTCAAGGATGGCGAGTGGATTGAGTGTGTGAACACCAATGGTGTCTTCGTCGGCCGTGCGGTTGTTTCGCACCGTATGCCCGAGGGCGTTTGCTACGTCTACCACGCTCAGGAGCGTATGGTTAGCCCGAAGTCTGAAGTCACCGGTAAGCGCGGTGGTATTCACAACTCGGTGACCCGTATTCTTCTGAAGCCCACCCACATGATTGGTGGCTACGCTCACCAGGCGTTCGCCTTCAACTATCTTGGACCGACCGGTAACCAGCGAGACATCGTCTCGTACATCCGTCGCCGTAAGTCCCAGGAGGTAACTTTCTAATGCGCGTTATGGCACAAGTTGCTATGGTGATGGCGCTCGATAAGTGCATCGGCTGCCACACCTGCTCCGTGACCTGTAAGCAGGCATGGACGAACCGAGCCGGTACCGAGTACGTCTGGTTCAACAACGTTGAGACTCGTCCCGGCCAGGGTTACCCCCGCCGTTACGAGGATCAGGAGAAGTGGAAGGGCGGCTGGGTGCTGAACAAGCGCGGTCGTCTGGAGCTCAAGAGCGGTAACCGCTTCCAGAAGCTCTTCACGATCTTTGCTTCCCCGATTCAGCCCGAGCTGAACGACTACTACGAGCCCTGGACCTACGATTACCAGAACCTGACCAGTGCTCCTCTGGGTGATGACTTCCCGGCTGCTAAGCCGGTCTCCCTCATCACCGGTGAGGACACCAAGGTCGAGTGGGGTATGAACTGGGACGACAACCTGGCTGGTGCGACCGAGTACGGTCACCTGGACCCGCTGGTTGAGAAGGTTCGCAAGAAGGCTGAGGACAAGATTAAGTTCGAGTTCGAGCAGACCTTCATGTTCTACCTGCCTCGTATTTGTGAGCACTGCTTGAACCCCTCCTGCATGGCTTCTTGCCCCTCCGGCGCTATCTACAAGCGCGCTGAGGACGGTATCGTTCTGGTTGACCAGGACCGTTGCCGCGGTTGGCGTCAGTGCATCACCGGCTGCCCCTACAAGAAGGTGTACTTCAACCACAAGACGGGTAAGGCTGAGAAGTGTACCTTCTGCTACCCCCGTATTGAGGCTGGTATTCCGACCGTGTGTGCTGAGACCTGTGTTGGTCGTATGCGCTACATCGGTATCTTCCTCTACGATGCAGACCGCGTGACTGAGGCTGCTTCGGTTGAGGATGAGAAGGACCTCTACGAGGCTCAGCTGTCGCTGATGCTTGATCCTTCGGATCCGGCTGTGATTGAGCAGGCTCGTAAGAACGACATCCCCGATGCGTGGATTACTGCAGCTCAGAAGTCGCCCGTGTACAAGCTGGCGAAGGAGTGGAAGGTGGCTCTGCCCCTGCACCCCGAGTACCGCACCATGCCGATGGTTTGGTACGTGCCGCCGCTGTCTCCGATTGTTGACCTGCTCAAGGAGCAGGGCCACGATGCAGAGAACAGCAACAACCTGTTCGGCGCTATTGAGTCTCTCCGTATTCCGGTTGAGTACCTGGCTGAGCTGTTCACCGCTGGTGACACTGAGGTTGTTACTAACGTTCTGCGCCGCCTGGCTGCGATGCGTTCGTACATGCGTGACATCAACCTCGGTGGCGAAGGCAACGAGGAGATTGCTCAGGCAGTTGGCATGACTGGTCAGCAGGTGTACGAGATGTACCGCCTGATGGCTATCGCTAAGTACAACGAGCGTTACGTCATTCCGAAGGCTCACATGGAAGACGCCCACAACCTTGAGGAAATGGGCTGCTCCCTGAGCGTGGATGGCGGACCCGGCATGTACGGCGATGCGTTCAACGACATGGAGGGTCGCCCGACCCCCGTGTCTACCGGTGTCTACGAGGCTAACAACAAGGTCAGCTTGTTCAGCTGGGATGGTTCTTCCCGTCCTGACGGCCTCTTCCCGAATACCACCGGAAAGAAGTAATAAGTGGCTGGATTCTTTTCCAAGCTCATGGGCAAGGCCGGTTCCGAGGCTACTGTCTCGGAGCCGGCTCAGCCGGAGAACCCGTTTGATATCGATTACGGTCCCGGCGAGGATAAGGACTCGGTGATTTACCAGGTGAGCGGTATGCTCCTGGGCTACCCCGATGAGGAGACTCTGAAGGTTCTGCCTGAACTGGTGGAGATTACCGCTTCCACCCAGGATGAGGCTTTCATTGCTGCCGTTGATGCGGTTCAACAGTGGCTGACTTCTAAGGACCTGGAGGATGTGCAGTCCGAGTACGTGCAGGAGTACGACCTTTCGCGTCGTCATTCTCTGCATCTGTCCTACTGGACCGATGGTGATACCCGCCGCCGTGGTGAGACTCTTCTGCGTTTCAAGCAGATGTACCGCGACTCCGGTATGTTGACCGTTTTGAATGGTGAGCTTCCGGACTACCTGCCGTTGGTGCTGGAGTTCTGTGCGTTGGTGGATCGCCGTAAGGGCCGTTCCGCTTTGCAGGCGTACCGTCCGTCCCTTGAGCTTCTTCGTCTGTCCATGAAGGACGGAAATCTGCCCCACTACGGGTTGTTGCAGAGCATCTGCGATACCCTTCCTGGCGTCTCTCCGCAGACTCAGGAGGAGGTCCAGAAGATGGCTGGCTACGGCCCTCCCGTCGAGACTGTTGGCCTGAATGGCTACGCTGATCATCAGCTGCTCCAGCAGGCTTCGGCTCGTTCTAACTAGTTTTATCCCTTGTGAGGAGACAACACGTGTACGTACTTGCTTCTGAGAACGCAGGACATGCTGCACAGGCTGTAGCCGATCCGGGTATTGTTGACATCCTGCTGTGGGGCGTTCTGCCCTATGTTGCACTGGTCATTCTGATTGGTGGCACCATTTGGCGTTACCGTACTGACCAGTTCGGATGGACTACCCGCTCGTCCCAGGTCTATGAATCGAAGCTGTTGCGCATCGCTTCGCCCCTGTTCCATTACGGTCTTGCGGCCGTTTTCCTTGGCCACGTTGGTGGTCTGCTGGTGCCTAAGGCATTCACCGACCTGGTCGTTTCGGATGACACTTACCACATTGTGGCGCTGGTTGGCGGTTCTGTCGCTGCGGTCGCAACCATTGTTGGTATGTTCGTTCTGATTGGTCGCCGCGCTTCGAACTCTCGTGTGCGTTCGGCTACCACTCGTAATGACGTTTTCATGTATGTCGTTTTGGTTCTGGTGATTCTCGCCGGTACTGCGGCTACTCTGATTTCGGCAGTGAACCCCTCGGGCGGTTTGCCTCCGGTGAATGGTCACGAGGTTCACTTCAACTACCGTGAGACCATTTCTGTGTGGTTCCGTTCGCTGTTCTACTTCCACCCTGAGGTGGCTCTGATGGTGAATATTCCTGTGGCTTTCAAGATTCACATCGTGGTGGCTATGGTTCTGTTCATCATTTGGCCGTTTACCCGCCTGGTGCATGCACTGACTGTGCCTCTGCACTACCTCTTCCGCCCCTACACCGTGTACCGCTCTCGTGGCGGCCAGCGTGTTGGTGCACGTCGAGGTTGGGATCCGGTTGGTACTCTCCCGCGTGAGCGCGCCGACCGCTAATACACATATCCATATTGCAAAAGAGGAAATATGAGCACCCCTGCTGCACCGAGCTACGACCTGAAGAATGGTCAGCTCCGTAACGTTCTGCTTGCAACCTTCGCCTCGACCATTGGTTTCTGGGCGTGGACCGTTGTTGGCCCGCTGGCCAAGATGTACGCAAAGCAGATGCACCTGGACGCTGGTATGACCAGCCTTCTGGTTGCTATGCCGATTTTCATCGGCGCTATCGGCCGTATTCCCGTTGGTGGTCTGACTGACCGCTACGGTGGTCGTATTATGTTCACCGCTGTTCTGGCGATTAGCGCACCCCTGGTCTTCCTGGTTGGTGTTGCTGGTCAGATGAACTCGCTGCCCATGCTGCTTGTTGTGGCGTTCTTCCTGGGTATTGCGGGTACCGTGTTCGCTGTGGGTATTCCCTTCAGTTCCGCATGGTATGACGCTTCCAAGAAGGGTTTTGCGACCGGTGTGTTCGGTGCCGGCATGGTGGGTACTGCAATTTCTGCATTCGCTACCCCCCGCCTGGTGCAGGGTATTGGTTACTTCCAGACTCACGTTCTGATTGCTGTTATCTGTGCTGTAACCGCTGCTATCTCTTTCTTCTTCTTGAAGGATTCTCCGGCAACCATCGGCCGTGAGGTTACTCCGCTGATGCCGAAGATTGTTCAGGCATTCAAGGTGAAGACCACTTGGCAGCTGTGCTTCCTCTACGCTGTTGTGTTCGGTGCGTTCGTGGCATTCTCGAACTACCTGCCCACTTACCTGAGCAACATCTACAACTTCAACGCTAACGACGCTGGTATGCGTGCGGCTGGCTTCGCGGTTGCTGCCGTGATTGCTCGTCCCTTCGGTGGTGTTCTGGCTGATAAGTTCGGTCCGAAGATTATCACCCTCATCTCCCTGGGTGGTGTGGTGATTCTGGCAGTTATTACCGCGTTCCAGCCTGATGCTGAGCACGTGTATGGTGCTGTCTTCATCCTGATGGCTGCTCTTCTGGGTCTGGGCCACGGCTCGGTCTTCGGCTGGGTGGCTCGTGCGGCTGATCCGAAGAACGTTGGTGCGGTGTCCGGTGTGGTTGCTGCTGCTGGCGCTCTGGGTGGTTTCTTCCCGCCGCTGGTGATGGGTGCAACCTACAACCAGGCTGAGAACAACTACTTCATCGGTCTGATGCTGCTGGCTGTGACTGCGGCTCTGGCTTTCCTGTCGGCATTCCTGGTGCCGCACGGTGGCAAGCCCAACCACGCTAAGTAGGTTCTTCTAGTACATCCTTCTGCAGGGTGTATGTGAAGTTTGCTTTGACTGAGCCCGGCTCGTTTCTCTTCGGAGAGGACGAGCCGGGCTTTGCGTATTTTTGCTGTTTTGTCGTCTGACAGGGGTGGGCTTTGGCGGGGCAGAAGAGTTTGATGTTTGGGCATGTCGAATGTTGGTAAAGCTAGCGAAACTTTGTGGAGATGTGGGACACTTTAAAGTGTTCGACTCGTCGCAATAGCGCGACGTGACCCCTCTACGGTTTGCGCCGACCAATAGGAGAATCCTATGTCCTTTATTGATCGTCATCTCGGCCCCCGTTCCGCAGACGCAGAGCAGATGCTCGAAACCCTGGGATACTCTTCCCTGGATGCGCTGATGGACGCTGTCGTCCCCTCCCAGATTCGCCTTGACGGCGAATTGCAGTTGCCTGCTCCGCTGTCGGAGCATGAGGCTCAGGCAAAGATTGCCGGCTATGCTGCGAAGAATAAGGTTCTCGCCCAGATGATTGGTGCCGGATACTACGATGCAGTAACTCCCGCGGTTCTGCGCCGTAACATTCTGGAAAACCCCGGTTTCTACACTTCTTTACACCCCGTACCAGGCTGAGATTTCTCAGGGTCGTCTGGAGGCTCTGCTGAACTTCCAGAACACCGTGATGGAGCTGACCGGCCTGGAGATTGCAAACTCCTCCCTGCTGGATGAGGCGTCCGCAGTGGCTGAAGCAGCTGTCATGATGCACCGTGCGAACCGCAAGGTGAAGAACGGCTTCTTTGCTATTGACTCCCGTTGCCTGCCTCAGGTTATTTCGGTGACTCGCGGCCGTGCAGAGATGCTCGGCATTCCCTTCGTCATTACTGATTTCTCTGAGGGTCTGCCCGAGGGTGACCTGTACGGTATCGTCCTGGCGTACCCCGGCAATGAAGGCGATATCCGCGATATTGAGCCGCTGATTAAGGCCGCTAAGGAGCGTAACGCCCTGGTCACTGTGGTCGCTGACCTGCTGGCTCTGACCCTGCTGAAGTCTCCGGGTGAGCTGGGCGCTGATATCGCTGTGGGTAACACTCAGCGTTTCGGTCTGCCCTTCTTCTTCGGTGGCCCCCATGCTGCGTACATGGCTGTTCACAAGGGTATGGAGCGTACCATGCCTGGCCGTCTGGTGGGTGTTTCTAAGGATTCGGCTGGTAAGCCTGCGTACCGTCTGGCTCTGCAGACTCGTGAGCAGCACATCCGCCGTGAGAAGGCTACTTCCAACATTTGTACTGCTCAGGCTCTGCTGGCGATTGTTGCTGGCGCTTACGCGATGTACCACGGTCCTGAGGGTCTGCGCGCTATCGCGAACCGCCTGCACACTAACGCCGCTCGTGTTGCTACCGCGCTGAAGGCTGCGGGCTACGGTATCACTCACGATACTTTCTTCGATACCGTCGTGGTGGAGGCTGCTGGCCGTGCCGACGAGCTGGTTGCGAAGGCTCTGGAAGCTGGCGTGAACATCCGCCGCTTCGACGAGAACCGTGTTGGTATTTCCGTGGGTGAGTCTCACGGTGAGGAGCTGCTCAAGGGCCTGGTTGAGGCTCTGGGCGGCACCCTGGGTGAGGCAGATGCACAGTACGATCTGCCCGCTGAGCTGCTGCGTACCGATGACTACATGCAGCACCCGATTTTCCACAAGTACCGTTCCGAGACCGAGATGATGCGCTACCTGCGTCACCTCGCTGACAAGGATCTGGCACTTGACCGCACCATGATTCCGCTGGGTTCGTGCACTATGAAGCTGAACGCGGCCGCTGAGATGGAGCCCATCTCCTGGCCTGAGTTCGCGAACATCCACCCGCTGGTCCCGGAGAATCAGGCTGAGGGCTGGCACGAGCTGATTAAGGATTTGAGCGAGTGGCTGGTTGCTATTACCGGTTACGATGCTATCTCGCTGCAGCCGAACTCGGGTGCAACCGGTGAGTACGCTGGTCTGCGCGCTATCCGTTCCTTCCACGAGGCTAACGGTGACCACGAGCGCGATACCGTCCTGATTCCGCTGTCTGCTCACGGCACCAACGCGGCATCTGCTGCTCTGGCTGGTCTGAAGGTTGCCGGTGTGGCAACTGCGGCTGACGGCTCGATTGATGTTGATGACCTGAAGGTCAAGATCGAGAAGTACGGTCCCAAGGTTGCCGGCATCATGATTACCTACCCCTCCACCCACGGTGTGTTTGAGGAGCAGGTTGCTGAGGTTTGCCAGCTGGTTCACGAGGCTGGCGGCCAGGTGTACGTGGATGGCGCGAACCTGAACGCTCAGATGGGCTTCGCTCAGCCCGGTAAGTTCGGCGGCGACGTTTCGCACCTGAACCTGCACAAGACCTTCTCCATTCCTCACGGTGGTGGCGGCCCCGGTGTTGGCCCGCTGGCTGTTCGTGAGCACCTGGCGAAGTTCCTGCCCGGCGACGCATACCGCGCTGACTCTGAGGGTAAGCTCCCCAACGATGCTGCACTGCCGATTTCGCAGGCGTTCTTCGGTTCTGCCGGTGTTCTGCCGATTAGCTGGATGTACATTGCGATGACTGGTGCTCAGGGTCTGAAGGACTCTTCGCAGTACGCGGTGCTGAACGCTAACTACATTGCGAAGAAGCTCAACGACAAGTACCCGGTGCTGTACACCGGCCCCGGCGGTCTGGTCGCTCACGAGTGCATCCTGGACCTGCGTCAGCTGACCGATCAGTCTCACGTGACTGCTGAGGATGTCTGCAAGCGTCTGATGGACTTCGGTTTCCACGCTCCGACCTTGGCGTTCCCGGTTCCGGGCACCCTGATGGTTGAGCCGACTGAGTCTGAGTCGAAGGAAGAGCTGGACCGCTTCATTGAGGCAATGGAGACCATCTACGACGAGATTATCGAGGTGGCTGAGGGCAAGGTCGCTGTGGAGGATTCGGTTCTGCGCAACGCACCGCACACCGTTGATGTGGTGAGCGCTGATGAGTGGGATCGCCCCTACAGCCGTACTCAGGCAGCTTTCCCTGTCCCGAGCCTGCGCGCTAACAAGTACTTCACCTCGGTGGGTCGTATTGATGGCGCTGGCGGTGACCGTAACTTCGTGTGCGAATGCCCCCCGATGGAGGCTTTCGACCTGGAAGCATAAGGAGCCTGTAACGCTCCTGGGTAGGCTGTAGCGGTCTACCTGCCTCACCCGTCCTCAGGTTCCTGGGGGCGGGTGGGGGTCGCCTCCGCAGCGTATCTCGTGTCTGTGGGGGTGAACTAAATCTACGACGATTGAACGATAACAGCACAAGGCTGTGCGTGAGGAGAACCTAATGTCCCCCAAGAAGACCTCCCTGTACCCGGTTCACGAGAAGCTGGGCGCTTCTTTCACCGACTTTGGTGGCTGGGATATGCCCCTGAAGTATGCTAACGACGTTGCTGAGCACGAGGCTGTCCGTACTCGTGCCGGTATTTTTCGACCCTGTCTCACATGGGTGAGTTCCGTGTGACCGGCCCGGATGCGGGTGCGTTCCTGGATTACGCTCTGGTGTCGAACATGTCCATCCTGAAGGTTGGTAAGGCGAAGTACTCGATCCTGGTCAACGATAAGGGCGGCGTGATTGACGACCTGATTACTTACCGTCTGGGCGATGAGGAATTCATGGTCGTTCCGAACGCTTCGAACATTGACACTGACTTCGCGGCGATGAGCGAGCGCCTGGGCGATTTTAACGTTGAGTTTCGTGAATGAGTCGAATCAGACTTCCCTGGTTGCTGTTCAGGGTCCCTCGTGCTGAGGAGATTCTGCTGGCCGCTGGTGTTTCTGATGAGGAGGCTGTCCGCGAGCTGAAGTACTACGCTTCGGTGCCGCTGACTGTTGCCGGTGTTGATGTTCTGCTGGCTCGTACCGGTTACACCGGTGAGGACGGCTTCGAGCTGTTCGTTCCGAATGAGAACGCTGTTGAGCTGTGGGATAAGCTGGCTGCTGCTGGTGAGCCTTTCGGTATGATTCCTGCCGGTCTGGCTTCTCGTGACTCCCTGCGTCTTGAGGCTGGTATGCCGCTGTACGGTCATGAGCTGGGTCTTGAGATTACTCCGTTTGAGTCCGGTCTGGGCCGTCTGGTTGAGATTGCTCTGGAGAAGAAGGCAGCTGACTTCGTTGGTCGTGAGGCTCTGACTGAGCTGGCTAAGAGCGAGTCGAAGCGCATCCTGGTTGGTTTGAAGGCTCAGGCGAAGCGTCCTGCTCGTGCCGGTTCTAAGCTGGTGGATGCTGAGGGCAATGAGATTGGTGAGGTTACCTCCGGTATTCCTTCCCCGACTCTGGGCTTCCCGATTGCTATGGCGCTGGTGAACCGTGAATTCTCTGAGGTTGGTTCTACTGTGGATGTTGATATCCGCGGTAAGCGTGCTCCGTTTGATGTTGTGGCTCTGCCGTTCTACAAGCGTGAGAAGTAAGAGTTTTTCTGCAGGTAATCTGTAGGGTAGAGGCGTCGTGTCCTGTGTGGGCACGGCGCCTTTTCTGTGCCGTGAGGTGGGCGTTGAATAGCGGGGGAGGGCGTGAGGTGTTCTGAGCCTTAGTTTGTGCTGGTTCTGAAGTGCGTTAGGATTAGAGCGGCCAGTCAAGGGTGATTGTCCGCACTTATAGACCGCAGGTTGATGTGTGGTTCCTCCGTTGAGGGGCGCGTATCTTTTGGTGCGGTGCACAGACATTATTTATTTGAAGGACAGAACGTGGCTATTAACCAGAGCGCGCCCAGCAGCGCCCAGAAGAAGGCAGAGGCTCTGCCGTATGACATCAGTGTTTTTGAGATGTTCAGCGTTGGTGTGGGTCCTTCGAGCTCGCATACGGTGGGGCCGATGCGCGCTTCGAACCGTTTTGTGGCGGAGCTGATTGATGAGGGCCTGCTGGACCGTGTGACGGGCGTGCATGTTGATCTGTATGGTTCGTTGGCGGCTACGGGCGCTGGTCACGGTACGATGAGTGCTGCGTTGAAGGGTCTGTGTGGTTTTGTTCCGGAGACGATTAATATCGCTGATTCTGAGGCGATGATTGAGCGTAATAGCGTGGATGGCACGTTGCCTCTGGCGGGTTACCCCGTCCTCTGCTTACGGTGTGAGTGCGCCCGGTGGTGAGGAGCAGAAGGTGTACGGCCCGGTGGTGAATTACCGTGAGCTGGATATGACTCTGCGTCCGTTGACGGTTCTTCCGCGCCATACGAACGGTATGAAGATTGCGGCGTTTGCGGGTGAGCAGTTGCTGTTGGAGCGCACTTACTATTCGATTGGTGGTGGCTTTCATTGTTGAGGGTGATGAGGAGGCGACCGGTTGTGCGTCGCTGATGAACCCTCCGTATCCGTTTGGTTCGGCTGCTGAGCTGCTGGAGATGGCGAATGAGTCTGGTCTGTCGATTGCGCAGTTGAAGATGGCGAATGAGTGTTCTCTGCGTTCTGAGCAGGAGGTCCGTGATGGCATCTTGCATATCTACCGTGTGATGAAGGAGTGCATTGGCTCTTCTCTGGCGCGTGTGGGTTATTTGCCGGGGCCTCTGAAGGTGCGTTGCCGTGCGGGTGCGTGGCATCGCGATTTGATGGTGGAGGATCCTTCGAAGTCTCCTGAGTTCGCTATTGACTGGGTGAACCTGATTGCTTTGGCGGTCAATGAGGAGAACGCTTTTGGCGGCCGTGTGGTGACTGCTCCGACGAATGGTGCTGCGGGTATTATTCCTGCAGTGTTGCATTACGCGATGAATTACACGCAGGGTATTCGCCATTGCGGTCAGGCTGCTCGTGATCAGGCGGTTGTTGATTTCTTCTTGGCGTCTGCTGCTGTGGGTGTGCTGTATAAGAAGCGCGCGTCGATTTCTGGTGCTGAGGTGGGTTGCCAGGGTGAGGTGGGCAGTGCCTCCTCGATGGCTGCTGCTGGTTTGGCGCAGGTGATGGGTGGTACTCCCGAGCAGGTTGAGAATGCGGCTGAGATTGCGATGGAACACAACCTGGGTCTGACGTGTGACCCGGTGGGTGGTTTGGTGCAGATTCCCTGTATTGAGCGTAATGCGATGGCTGCGTCGAATGCTGTGACGGCGGCTCGTATGGCGTTGCGTGGTGATGGTACGCACCGTGTGTCGTTGGATCAGGTGATTGAGACGATGCGTCAGACCGGTTTGGATATGTCTCACCGCTATAAGGAGACGTCCATGGGTGGTTTGGCTGTGAACGTGGTGGAATGCTAGGTGCACGCTGTGGCAGGTTTGCACTCCTGATGAGGGTGTGGTAGACAGAAGGGATTTCTTCCTGTATCGTTAGTATTTACGCTTTCCCTAACCTTTGTGCCTTCATATAGCGGTGGGCACGGGCTGAAGGTGACGTTTTTCCGTCCGACTCTATAGCTTCGAGCACCGTTTTATTCGGGGGCTGAGGTTGTCGTGTCGCCGGTAATGTCGCCGGGAGGCTGATTGCTAACAGACATGTCTGTGGAAGGATCCCCATTTTGGTCGCTTCGAGCACCTCTAACCATGACGCCGCTAACGGCGCAGAGAACGTCTCGCGCCGAATTTCATTCGCGAAGATTAACGAACCGCTGAAGGTTCCCAACCTGCTTGCTATCCAGACCGATAGCTTCGACCGCCTCGTGGGTAACGAGCGCTGGGCGGAGCGTCTGGAAAAGGCGCAGGCTGCTGGTGACACTTCTGTCCCCGCTCAGTCCGGTCTGGCTGAGATTTTTGAAGAAATCTCCCCGATTCGTGACTTCCAGGAGACTATGCAGCTCTCCTTCTCTGAGCCTGAGTTTGCTGACCCCAAGTACTCTGTTGAGGAGTGCAAGGACCGCGACGCAACCTACTCGGCTCCGCTGTACATTAAGGCTGAAATTCATGAACCTCGCTACCGGCGAGGTCAAGCAGCAGACCCTGTTCATGGGTGACTTCCCCCTGATGACCGAGGCCGGTACCTTCGTTATTAACGGTACTGAGCGTGTGGTCGTTTCTCAGCTGGTGCGTTCCCCCGGTGCTTACTTCGAGAAGGCTCCGGACCGTACCTCCGATAAGGACATTTACTCTGCCCGCGTGATTCCTTCCCGCGGCGCATGGTTCGAGCTTGAGATTGATAAGCGCGACCAGGTTGGCGTGCGTCTGGACCGCAAGCGTAAGCAGTCCGTGACTGTTCTGCTGAAGGCTCTGGGCTGGACCGAGTCCAAGATCCTGGCTGAGTTCGGTCAGTACGACTCCATCCGCGCAACCCTGGAGAAGGACTCCGTCAAGGACCGCGACGAGGCTCTGCTGGACATCTACCGCAAGCTGCGTCCGGGTGAACCCCCGACGGTTGAAGCTGCCCAGGCTCTGCTGGACAACATGTACTTCACCCCGCGTCGCTACGACCTGGCGAAGGTTGGCCGTTACAAGCTGAACCGTAAGCTCGGTGTGGACGTTCCCATGGATTCCTCCCGAGGCTTCCGTTCTGAGCCAGGACGACATCGCTCAGATGATTCGTTACCTCTGCGCTCTGCACGCAGGCGAGACCAGCATCCCCGGCGTCCGTGACGGCGAGGAGATCTCCCTCAAGATTGATATCGACGACATCGACCACTTCGGTAACCGTCGTATCCGCACTGTGGGCGAGCTGATTGAGAACCAGATCCGTACCGGTCTGTCCCGTATGGAGCGCGTGGTTCGCGAGCGCATGACCACCCAGGACGTGGACGCTATCACCCCGCAGTCCCTGGTGAACATCCGCCCCGTCGTGGCAGCTATCAAGGAGTTCTTCGGTACTTCTCAGCTGTCCCAGTTCATGGACCAGAACAACCCGCTGGCAGGTCTGACCCACAAGCGTCGTCTGTCCGCACTGGGTCCGGGCGGTCTGTCCCGTGACCGTGCAGGCATGGAAGTTCGAGACGTCCACCCCTCGCACTACGGTCGTATGTGCCCCATTGAAACCCCTGAAGGCCCGAACATTGGTCTGATCGGTTCGCTGGCAACCTACGGTCGCATCAACTCCTTCGGTTTCATTGAGACCCCCTACCGCGTGGTGACTGACGGCCGCGTGACCGATGAGGTCCGCTACCTGACCGCTGACGACGAGAAGTCTGTTGTTATCGCACAGGCAAACGCACCGCTGAACGCTGACCGCACCTTCGCTGAGAACGAGGTTCTCTGCCGCGCGGGCGATGGTTCTGGCGAAGCTGTTCTGGTTGCTCCCGGCGCCGTTCAGTACATGGACGTCTCCCCGCGCCAGATGGTGTCTGTTGCTACCGCTCTGATTCCTTACCTGGAGCACGACGACGCTAACCGAGCACTGATGGGTGCTAACATGCAGCGTCAGGCTGTGCCCCTGCTGGAGTCTGAGGCTCCCGTGGTTGGTACCGGTATGGAGAAGTACGCAGCACTGGACTCCGGTGACTCCGTGCTCGCGAAGAAGCCCGGTGTGGTTTCCTCCGTGGACGCTAAGACCGTTATCGTCCGTAACGACGACGGCTCTGTCTCCACCTACCCGATCATGAAGTTCTCCCGCTCGAACCCGGGTAACTGCTACAACCAGCGCGTTGTGGTGAAGGAAGGCCAGCGCGTCGAGTACCGCGACGTTATTGCTGATGGCCCCTCCACCGACGGTGGCGAGCTGGCACTGGGTAAGAACCTGCTCGTGGCATACATGCCGTGGGAAGGCCTGAACTACGAGGATGCAATCATCCTCTCCCAGCGCATGGTTTCTGAGGACGTGCTGACCTCGATTCACATTGAGGAGCACGAGATTGACGCCCGCGACACCAAGCTGGGCCCCGAGGAGATTACCCGCGACATTCCGAACGTGTCCGAGGATGTTCTCTCGGCTCTGGACGAGCGCGGCATCATCCACATCGGTGCTGAGGTTGAGGCTGGCGACATCCTCGTCGGTAAGGTCACCCCCAAGGGCGAGACCGAGCTGACCCCCGAGGAGCGCCTGCTGCGCGCAATCTTCGGCGAGAAGTCTCGCGAGGTTCGCGACACCTCCCTGAAGGTTCCTCACGGCGAGTCCGGTACCGTCATCGGTATCCGTATCTTCGACCGCGAGAACAACGATGAGGACGATCTGCCCCCGGGCGTGAACCAGCTGGTCCGCGTGTACGTGGCTCAGAAGCGTAAGATTACCGACGGCGACAAGCTTGCAGGCCGCCACGGTAACAAGGGTGTTATTTCCAAGATCTGCCGATCGAGGATATGCCCTTCCTGGAAGACGGTACCCCCGTGGACGTCATCCTGAACCCGCTGGGCGTGCCCGGTCGTATGAACATTGGTCAGGTTCTGGAAGTCCACACCGGTTGGCTGGCTAAGCAGGGTTGGAAGATTGAGGGCGAGCCCGAGTGGCTTAAGCACATGCCGAACTTCCCGAAGGAATCCGGCCCGACCCGCCTCGCAACCCCGGTGTTCGACGGTGCCCACGAGGACGAACTGTTCGACCTTATGGACCACTCGAACCCGAACCGCGATGGTGACCGTCTGATCAACCGTTCCGGTAAGGCACGTCTGATTGACGGCCGTTCCGGTGAGCCGTTCCCGGACCCGATTTCGGTTGGTTACCAGTACATCCTGAAGCTGCACCACCTGGTGGATGACAAGATTCACGCTCGTTCCACCGGTCCGTACTCGATGATTACCCAGCAGCCTCTGGGTGGTAAAGCGCAGTTCGGTGGTCAGCGCTTCGGTGAGATGGAAGTGTGGGCGCTGGAAGCATACGGCGCTGCATACACCCTGCAGGAAATCCTGACCGTCAAGTCCGATGACGTGGCGGGCCGTGTGAAGGTTTACGAGGCTATCGTGAAGGGCGAGAACATCCCTGAGCCGGGTATCCCCGAATCCTTCAAGGTTCTTATCAAGGAAATGCAGTCTCTGTGCCTGAACGTCGAGGTGCTCTCCACCGACGGCAAGATTATTGAGATGAGCGACTCGGAGGAAGAAGGCTTCCGGGCGCAGAAGATATGGGCGTGAGCCTGACCCACGACGAGCCTAGCTCCGTCGACGAGGCATAAGCACCGCCTCCTTCTAGGGTGGGGAGCCCCGCATGCGCTCGCGTGCGTTGTGGGGTTCCCGCCCGCTAACCCAAGTCTTCAGAAACTTACAGAAAGAGATTAGGACCGATATGTCCAACGAATCTTCGCTTGGTTTGATGCGAATTGGCCTCGCCACCGCCGACGACATCCGTCGTTGGTCTTTTGGTGAGGTTAAGAAGCCCGAGACCATCAACTACCGTACCCTGAAGCCCGAGAAGGACGGCCTCTTCGACGAGCGTATCTTCGGCCCCACTAAGGACTGGGAGTGCTACTGCGGTAAGTACAAGCGCGTGCGCTTCAAGGGCATTGTGTGTGAGCGCTGTGGTGTTGAGGTGACCCGCTCTAAGGTACGTCGTGAGCGTATGGGTCACATTGAGCTGGCTGCTCCTGTTACCCACATTTGGTACTTCAAGGGTGTTCCTTCCCGCCTGGGTTACCTGCTGGATCTGGCTCCGAAGGACCTGGAGAAGGTCATTTACTTCGCTGCGTACATGATCACTAAGGTTGACGAGGAGGCTCGTCACGAGGATCTGCCGATGCTGCAGGCTGCTCACGATCGTGAGAAGCAGGAGCTTGAGGCTGCTCTGAACGCTGACGTGAACGCTATCAGCCGTGAGGTTGAGGCGGAGCTGGCTCGTATTGAGGCTGAGGGCGGCAAGGCTGCTGAGAAGCGTAAGCTGCGCGATAACGCTGAGCGTCAGCTCGCGTCGGTGCGTAAGCGCTACGAACGTGAGGCTGAGCACTTGGATCGTGTGTGTGGGATCGCTTCAAGAACCTGAAGGTCGCTGACCTTGAGGGTGATGAGGCTCTGTACCGTTCCATGATTGATAAGTACGGCCTGTACTTTGAGGGCGCTATGGGCGCAGAGGCTATTAAGAAGCGTCTGGAGTCCTTCGACCTGGAGGCTGAGGCTGAGGCTCTCAAGGAGATTATTCAGACCGGTAAGGGGCAGAAGAAGACCCGCGCTCTGAAGCGTCTGAAGGTTGTTAACGCCTTCCTGACCACTAACAACTCTCCGCTGGGTATGGTCCTGGATGTTGTTCCGGTTATTCCGCCGGAACTGCGCCCGATGGTTCAGCTGGACGGTGGCCGTTTCGCGACCTCCGACCTGAACGACCTGTACCGTCGTGTGATTAACCGTAACAACCGTTTGAAGCGTCTGCTGGAGCTGGGTGCTCCCGAGATTATCGTGAACAACGAGAAGCGTATGCTGCAGGAAGCCGTGGACTCGCTGTTCGATAACGGTCGTCGCGGTCGCCCGGTGACCGGCCCCGGTAACCGCCCCCTGAAGTCTCTGTCTGACATGCTGAAGGGTAAGCAGGGCCGTTTCCGTCAGAACCTGCTCGGTAAGCGTGTTGACTACTCGGGTCGTTCCGTGATTGTGGTTGGTCCTCAGCTGCAGATGCACCAGTGTGGTCTGCCCAAGCAGATGGCGCTGGAGCTGTTCAAGCCCTTCGTCATGAAGCGTCTGGTGGAGCTGAGCCACGCTCAGAACATTAAGAGCGCTAAGCGTATGGTTGAGCGTTTCCGCCCGCAGGTTTGGGACGTTCTGGAAGAGGTTATTGCTGAGCACCCGGTTCTGCTGAACCGTGCACCTACCCTGCACCGCCTCGGTATTCAGGCGTTTGAGCCGAAACTGGTTGAGGGTAAGGCTATTCAGCTACACCCGCTGGTTTGCTCCGCGTTCAACGCTGACTTCGATGGTGACCAGATGGCAGTTCACCTGCCGCTGTCTCCCGAGGCTCAGGCTGAGGCTCGTATCCTCATGCTGTCCTCGAACAACATCCTGAAGCCGTCGGATGGCCGCCCTGTGGCTGTTCCTTCGCAGGATATGATCATTGGTCTGTTCCACCTGACGACTCCTCGCGATGGTCAGAAGAACGAGGGTCACGCATTCTCCTCGGTGTCTGAGGCTCTGATGGCGATGGATCGTCACGAGATTGAGCTGTACACCAAGGTGAAGATTCGCCTTGATGGTGACCAGTTTGTTGCTCCTGAGGGCTGGGAAGCTCCTGAGGGTTACAAGGCTGGTGACCCCGTGCTGCTGGACTGCACCGTTGGTCAGGTTCTGTTCAACCAGGCTCTGCCGAAGGATTACCCCTGGTTCTCCGGTGTGGCAGATAAGAAGGGCCTGGGTAGCCTGATTAACGATCTGGCTGAGCGCTACCCGATGGATGTTGTGGCTCGTGCTCTGGATAACCTGAAGAACTCCGGTTTCTACTGGGCTTCTCGTTCGGGCGTGACCGTGGCTGTTTCTGATATTGCTACTCCTGCTGAGAAGCCGGCAATTATGGAGCGCTACGAGAAGCAGGCTGCTGCAATTCAGGACGACTTTGAGATCGGTACCATCGATGACGAAGAGCGTCGTCAGGAGCTGATTAAGGTTTGGACCGAGGCTACCGACGTGGTTGCAGAGGCTATGCGTGAGAACTTGAGCTCTCACGGTGGTCTGAACACCATTTACCGTATGGTGACCTCCGGTGCACGTGGTAACTGGATGCAGGTCCGTCAGATTGCGGGTATCCGTGGTCTGGTGTCGAACCCGAAGGGTGAGATTATGCCTCGCCCGATTAAGTCCTCGTACCGTGAGGGCCTGTCGGTTCTGGAGTACTTCATCGCGACCCACGGTGCACGTAAGGGTCTGGCTGATACTGCGCTGCGTACCGCTAACTCGGGTTACCTGACTCGTCGTCTGGTGGACGTTTCGCAGGACGTTATCGTTCGCGAGCACGACTGTGGCACTCGCCGCGGTTTGGTTCTGCCTCTGATTGATGAGGATGGCGGTCTGCACCAGGATGTTGAGACTTCGATTCACGGTCGTACCCTTGCGGTTGACGTGAAGGACGAGGCTGGCAACGTTCTGGCTGCTGCTGGTTCCGATGTCTCTGATGAGCTCATTGAGAAGCTCTTCAAGGCAGGTGTGAAGGATGTTCGCGTCCGTTCGGTTCTGACCTGTGAGTCCGCTATTGGTGTGTGTGCACTGTGCTACGGTCGTTCGATGGCTTCGAACGTGCTGGTGGACATTGGTGAGGCTGTTGGTATTATTGCGGCTCAGTCGATTGGTGAGCCCGGTACCCAGCTGACCATGCGTACCTTCCACACCGGTGGTGTGGCTTCGGCTGACGATATTACTCAGGGTCTGCCCCGTATTCAGGAGCTGTTCGAGGCTCGTACCCCCAAGGGTGTTGCCCCGATTTCTGAGGTGTCTGGTCGCGTGACCATTGAGGATACCGAGAAGTCCTACAAGATTGTGGTGACCCCGGACGATGGTTCCGAGCCCCAGTCCTACACTGTTCTGCGTCGTGCGGCTTCTAAGCTGCAGAACGGCGATCACGTTCAGGTTGGCGATCAGCTGGCTACCGGTTCTGTTGATCCGAAGGAGGTTCTGCGTATTCGTGGTCCTCGTGAGGCTCAGAAGCACCTGGTGAGCGAGGTTCAGGGCGTGTACAAGTCGCAGGGTGTGGAAATCCACGACAAGCACGTTGAGGTTATTGTTCGCCAGATGCTGCGTCGCGTGACCGTGATTGAGTCCGGTGATACCGATCTTCTGCCTGGTGAGCTGGTTGATAACATTGCTTTCCAGACTGCTAACCGTAAGGCACTGGTTGAGGGTAAGAAGCCCGCAGCTGGCCGTCCGGAAATGATGGGTATTACCAAGGCTTCGCTGGCTACCGAGTCCTGGCTGTCGGCGGCCTCCTTCCAGGAGACCACCCGTGTCCTGACTCAGGCTGCTATGGAGGCGAAGACTGACCCGCTGCTCGGCCTGAAGGAGAACGTGATCATCGGTAAGCTGGTTCCCGCCGGTACCGGTCTGGCACGTTACAACGATATTGAGGTTGAGCCCAGCGCCCAGGCTACTGCTGAGCGTATGCAGGCTCTGGACACTTTCGGTGGTTACCAGAGCGCGTTCCAGATGGATAACGAGGTGTACACTTACGGCAACGGCGGCTTTATGGCTGTTTCGCTGGATGAGTACGGTCGTGGTCTGGACTAAGGCTTCTGCCGTGAGGGGTAGGTTGAGGGTTTAGAGCCCCGGCCTGGTCCTTGATAAAGAACGCGGATACTCGAGTTTGTCTCGGGTATCCGCGTTTTTGTTTCATGAGGAGGTGGAGGTTTCTTTTAAGCGTGGCTTTAATATTCTTTACCCTTCAATGTGAGGTTGTAGATTTTATGCCTAGTGGGACGAATTTATTTATGAAAAAAATCATTGGAGTGCATCATTTTTCATGATGAGAAAATTGCTTGACAGAGCAAGAAATTAGATGACGGTCAAATATGCTAAATCTCCCTAGAAACCGCACTAGGACTGCAATATATAGAATATCCACTCGTTTTTCTTTGGGGTATATATGGAACAAATGTTCTTGATTTGAACAATGCTAATTCAACTGGAAAGCCTTTTGGCTAGGTTCTATTCTTGAAGGCATGCATATCACTCCAATCACTTCCGGACGGGTGACTACTAGTGGCACCCGACTGCCTTCCGGAGCATCTCAATCTCAGATGTCTGAACAGAATTCCTCTTTGTCTGCAGGGGAGCAAAAGCGCTCCTCTGTTTTTTCGCGTTTTAAGGTGCCTACCCATTCTCTTGCTCGCATTGGTGCAGCATGCCTTATTGCGGCTTCCGCAATTCTTCCCGCCGGTCAGGTTGCGACCGCGGCCCCTGCTTCTCAGAGCGCTAGTGCTACCCCCTACCTGGTAGGTGCGGGTGCGGCGGATATTACCGGTGAGCCCGGTGAAGTTGGCTTCATGGGCTATGGTGACTCTTCTCAGAAGGGTAGCGGTGTGCATACTCGCCAGTACGCACGCGCTTTCATCGCTGTGGATCGAGCTTCGCAAGCGCAACCTCATTGTTGTACTCGATACGTTGACCAGTTGGCAGTCTTTGCGTGATGAGCTGGTGAAGCGTATCCGCGCTGAGTTTGGTTCTGCGTACGATGAGTCGAACATTATGATTACCGCTACCCACACCCATGCGACCCCCGGTGGTATTACGCACCAGAGCCTGTACAACATCACCACTCTGGGTTTCCATCAGGACACTTTCAATGCTCAGGTGGATGGTTCGCTGAAGGCAATCCGCCAGGCAACTAAGGACCTGGCTCCGGGTAACCTGACGATTTCTTCTTCGAAGCTGACCGGTGTTGGTGCTAACCGTTCCCGTGAGGCGTTTAATCTGGATTCTCCCCAGTTGCGTTCTAAGCTGCCCGGCGGTACCGATCCGACCAATATGACTCTGCGTCTGGAACGTAACGGTAAGACTCGTGCGGTGTTGAACTGGTTCGCAATTCACCCGACGTCTTTGACCTCGAAGAACACCTTGATTTCGAGCGACAACAAGGGTTACGCGGAGTACCTGCTGGAGACTCAGGATCACGGCGTTGATCGCAATGTTCCCGGTAGTGATGATGGTTTCGTTGCGGCGTTTGCAAATGCTAATGCTGGTGATGTTTCTCCGAATACTTGGTTGAAGCCTGGTCAGGGTCCCACTAATGACCAGTTCAAGAACGTGAAGATTCAGGGTGAGAAGCAGGCTAATGCTGTGCGTTCTCAGCTCAAGAGTGCAGGTACCCCTGTGGGTAAGGGTCTGGATTCGCGTATTTCGTACTTCAATTTCTCGGGTATGAACGTGGATGCGAAGTACACCGGTAGCGGCCATAATGAGCGTACCTGTCAGGGTTTCTTGGGTACTCCGTTTGGTGCCGGCTCCACTGAGGACGGTGGCGGTGGTTGGGCTGTTTATAAGGAAGGCTCTGGTCGCCCCTCTATTCTGGGTACTTTGGTGTTCACGCCGAGTGCCGCGCAGACGCGTTGCCAGCAGCCGAAGGGTATTCTCTTCTCTGCAAAAAATGGAACGATCATTCAAGAAAAGTATCCGGTGCAGATTATGCGCTTCGGTGACTACTACCTGCTGGGTATGCCCGGTGAGTTCACCGGCGCGGTGGGTGTGCAATACCGTCAGGATGCTGCCAAGCTCTTCGGTGTTCCCGAATCACACATTATTCTGCAAGGCTACACCAACGCCTACGACCACTACGTGACGACCCCTGAAGAATATGACTCTCAGCAGTATGAAGGTGGCGCGACCCTCTTCGGTCGTTACACCTCCAGCGCGTTCCGCCAGACCATTAATATTGTCGGAACTTCGCTGAAGAACGGCACTCCGCTGGGTATTGGTGACCGTCCGAATGATCGTCGCCCGGTAGCGAGTCTGCAGGGTAAGGTTGTCTACGATACCCCGATGTTCGGCACTGCGTTACGGTCAGGTCACCCAGCAACCTCAGGATGCGATTGCTGGCCGCCAGGAAGTCTCTGCTCGTTTTCGTGGGTGCGCACCCGAACAACAATATGCATCACGACGGTAGCTACTTTTCGTGATTGAGCGTCGTGTGGGTAATACCTGGAAGTACTACACTGCGGATAACAACCCGGACACCTTTCTTTGAGTGGAAGCGCATCGGCGTTTCTGCGTCTCAGGTGACGGTGCGTTGGAGTGTTCCGGCTAATACTCCCTAAGGGGTCAGTACCGCATCCGCTACTACGGCAATGCTAAGAAGAATTCGAAGACTATCACCCCGTTTGAGGGGCAGACTCGAGTCTTCCAGGTGGCGTAGTCCAGTAGCTGCTGTGGCGGACCTATAACTGAATATTCTCTTGCGGGAGGCGGGCGCGGTTCTGTGCTCGCCTCCCGCAAGTATTGAAGCCGTCAAGAATCATGTGTGAGGTTCTTGGCGGCTTCTGCTATTGCGAGTGCAAAAGAAACAGAGCGGGCAGAGGTGGTGCGGGGAGGGGTGAATCCCAACAATGTAATTTAAGTGAGGCAAATCATCAGCTTTTACCCTTGGATGGGGGCTTAAAAGCAAAGAATCTCAGCTCTGGCGCTAGATTAAGCGGGATTTAACCTGTATAGTCTTATCCGAAGTACTTGAGCTCGGTGCACAAGGATCCACCCCCGGTGGGTTTACGCGGGATATTTCCCGAGGGCACGGGCATGATGAATCAATGGCAGTATGGATACCGTCCTTTGGCGTTGCTTTTTGCTGACGCCTAAATGCCATTTTTAAGCGTGCCCAAAAACTTTTTCACCTCTGATGGTGGGGAATTTTAGCCCTGAGAACTCGCCGAGATGTCGAGGAACCTATAGAAACCAACCGGATATGCATCCGAGCGTTTCTGATAACCGAGAGCACCCATCCAACGTGATGGGGGCCAGTAAGTTTATACGGGCTTCTCTAACGAGAAACCTGATCAAGCAACGGAGAAAACGTGCCTACTATTCAGCAGCTGGTCCGTAAGGGCCGGACTCCCAAGGTCGTTAAGACCAAGGCGCCCGCACTGAAGGGCAACCCCATGAAGCGTGGCGTGTGCACCCGTGTGTACACCACCACCCCGAAGAAGCCGAACTCGGCACTGCGTAAGGTCGCTCGTGTCAAGCTCAACGGCGGCGTCGAGGTTACCGCATACATCCCCGGTGAGGGTCACAACCTGCAGGAGCACTCGATCGTGCTCGTTCGCGGTGGTCGTGTGAAGGACCTCCCCGGTGTTCGCTACAAGATCGTTCGTGGCGCTCTGGATACCCAGGGTGTTAAGGGTCGCGGCCAGGCTCGCTCCCGCTACGGCGCTAAGAAGGAGAAGAAGTAATGCCTCGTAAGGGTCCCGCTCCCAAGCGTCCCCTCGTAAACGATCCTGTTTACGGTTCCGCTCTGGTCACCCAGCTGATCAACAAGGTTCTGCTGGACGGCAAGAAGTCCGTCGCAGAGCGCATCGTCTACGGTGCCCTCGAGGGCGTCGAGAAGAAGACCGGTTCTGACCCGGTCGCAACCTGAAGAAGGCTATGGACAACATCAAGCCTTCTCTCGAGGTTCGCTCCCGCCGCGTTGGCGGTGCAACCTACCAGGTTCCGGTTGAGGTTCGCCCCGGCCGTTCCACCGCTCTGGCTCTCCGCTGGCTCGTTGGCTTCTCCAAGCAGCGCCGCGAGAAGACCATGACTGAGCGTCTGATGAACGAGATCCTGGATGCATCCAATGGTCTCGGTGCCGCTGTGAAGCGTCGCGAGGACACTCACAAGATGGCCGAGTCCAACAAGGCCTTCGCACACTACCGCTGGTAATTCTCCGTTTAGAGCCTGCCGAGTCGATTCGAGTCGGCAGGCTTTCGGAGTATCTCATTTAGGGAGAATAACGTGGCACTTGACGTGTTCACCGACCTTAACAAGGTCCGCAACATCGGTATTATGGCGCACATCGACGCCGGTAAGACCACCACCACTGAGCGCATTCTGTTCTACACCGGTATTAACCACAAGATTGGTGAGACTCACGACGGCGCTTCCACCATGGACTGGATGGCTCAGGAGCAGGAGCGAGGTATTACCATTACCTCCGCAGCAACCACCTGCTTCTGGAAGGACAACCAGATCAACATTATCGACACCCCCGGTCACGTCGACTTCACCGTTGAGGTTGAGCGCTCCCTGCGCGTCCTCGACGGCGCAGTTGCTGTGTTCGACGGCAAGGAAGGTGTTGAGCCCCAGTCTGAGACCGTTTGGCGCCAGGCTGACAAGTACGATGTCCCCCGTATCTGCTTCGTCAACAAGATGGACAAGATGGGTGCTGACTTCTACTTCACCGTTCAGACCATCATCGACCGCCTGGGCGCACGCCCGCTGGTTGTTCAGCTCCCCATCGGCGCTGAGAGCGACTTCCTCGGTGTTGTTGACCTGCTCGAAATGAAGGCATACGTCTGGCCCGGCGACGCCAAGGGTGACGTGACCATGGGCTCCTCTTACGAGGTTCAGGACATTCCTGCTGACCTGGTTGAGAAGGCTGAACAGTACCGCGCTGAGCTGGTTGAGGCTGTTGCTGAGGCTAGCGAAGAGCTCATGGAGAAGTACCTCGAAGAGGGCGAGCTGACCATCCCCGAGATTAAGGCTGGTATCCGTCAGCTGGTTATCTCCGGTGAGGCATTCCCCGTTCTCTGTGGTTCTGCATTCAAGAACCGCGGTGTTCAGCCCATGCTGGACGCTGTGATCGAGTACCTGCCCTCCCCGCTGGACGTTCCGGACGTTGTCGGCTCCAACCCCTCCAACGAGGAAGAGAAGCTGACCCGTAAGGCATCCGCTGAGGAGCCCTTCGCAGCACTGGCGTTCAAGGTTGCAGCTCACCCGTTCTATGGTCAGCTGACCTACACCCGTGTGTACTCCGGTACCGCAGCTCAGGGCCAGCAGGTTCTGAACTCCACCAAGGGTAAGAAGGAGCGCATCGGTAAGCTCTTCCAGATGCACTCCAACAAGGAGAACCCTGTTGAGGAGATCACCGCAGGTCACATTTACGCTGCAATCGGTCTGAAGGACACCACCACCGGTGACACCCTGTGCGACCCCGCACACCCGATTGTTCTCGAGTCGATGACCTTCCCCGATCCCGTGATCTTCGTGGCTATCGAGCCCAAGACCAAGGGTGACCAGGAGAAGATGTCCACCGCTATCCAGAAGCTCTCCGCTGAGGACCCCACCTTCACCGTTTCGCTGAACGAAGAAACCGGTCAGACCGAAATTGGTGGTATGGGTGAGCTGCACCTGGACATCATCGTTGACCGTATGAAGCGTGAGTTCAAGGTTGAGGCTAACGTTGGTAAGCCTCAGGTTGCTTACCGCGAGACCATCAAGAAGGCAGTCGAGAAGGTCGACTACACCCACAAGAAGCAGACCGGTGGTTCCGGTCAATTCGCAAAGGTGCAGGTCTCCTTCGAGCCCTGCCCCTGGATGGCGAAGAGCTGTACGAGTTCGAGGACAAGGTCACCGGTGGCCGCGTTCCTCGCGAGTACATCCCCTCGGTCGACGCTGGTATCCAGGACGCTATGAAGTTCGGTGTCCTCGCTGGCTACCCGATGGTGGGCGTGAAGGCAACCCTGATCGACGGTGCTTACCACGACGTCGACTCCTCCGAAATGGCGTTCAAGATCGCTGGTTCGATGGTCTTCAAGGAAGGCGCTAAGCGCGCTAACCCGGTCCTGCTCGAGCCGCTGATGGACGTTGAGGTTCGTACCCCCGAGGAGTACATGGGCGACGTTATCGGCGACCTGAACTCCCGCCGTGGCCAGGTTCGTTCCATGGAGGACGCATCCGGCGTTAAGATCATCAAGGCTATCGTGCCCCTGACCGAAATGTTCGGTTACATTGGCGACCTGCGTGGCAAGACCCAGGGTCGTGCAGTGTTCTCGATGGCATTCGATAGCTACGGCGAGGTTCCCAAGAACGTCGCTGACGAGATCATCCAGAAGAGCCGCGGCGAGTAATTTTCGCGTCTCACCCGTGGGCCACGGGCTAAAAACCTGTGGCCCACGTCAAAATTTTCAATTAAATCCATTATTGAGAGCATGAACAGTTTCATCTCTGCGGCGTAATCCGCTATTGTAGACGCTAGACCGTTTTATAACGGGATGCGCCGGAGCGAAGATCCGCGTGCATGTTTTCAATCGTTCTAGGAGGAACACTCTTGGCTAAGGCTAAGTTCGAGCGCTCCAAGCCTCACGTTAACGTCGGTACCATTGGTCACGTTGACCACGGTAAGACCACCCTGACCGCAGCAATCTCCAAGGTTCTGGCTGACAAGTACCCGGACCCTGAACGAGAAGCGCGACTTCGGTATGATCGACTCCGCTCCCGAGGAGCGCCAGCGCGGTATTACCATTAACATTGCTCACATCGAGTACCAGACCGAGAAGCGCCACTACGCACACGTTGACGCTCCCGGTCACGCTGACTACGTCAAGAACATGATTACCGGTGCGGCTCAGATGGACGGCGCAATCCTCGTGGTTGCAGCTACCGACGGCCCCATGGCACAGACCCGCGAGCACGTTCTGCTCGCTCGCCAGGTTGGCGTCCCCACCTGCTGGTTGCACTGAACAAGGCAGACATGGTTGACGACGAAGAGCTCCTCGACCTCGTCGAGATGGAGGTCCGTGACCTCCTCTCCTCGCAGGAGTTCGACGGCGACAACGCTCCCGTTGTTCGCGTTTCCGCACTGAAGGCTCTCGAAGGCGACCCCGAGTGGGTTGCTAAGGTCGAGGAGCTCATGGACGCAGTCGACACCTACATTCCGGACCCCGTGCGTGAGAAGGACAAGCCCTTCCTCATGCCCATCGAGGACGTCTTCACCATCACCGGTCGTGGCACCGTTGTTACCGGTCGTGCAGAGCGCGGTACCCTGAAGATCAACTCCGAGGTCGAGATCGTCGGTATCCGCCCGATCCAGAAGACCACCGTTACCGGTATCGAGATGTTCCACAAGCAGCTCGACGAAGCATGGGCAGGCGAGAACTGTGGTCTGCTGCTCCGTGGTCTGAAGCGTGACGATGTCGAGCGTGGTCAGGTTGTCGTGGAGCCGGGCTCCATCACCCCCCACACCGAGTTCGAGGCAAACGTCTACATCCTCTCCAAGGATGAGGGTGGCCGTCACAACCCCTTCTACTCCAACTACCGTCCTCAGTTCTACTTCCGTACCACTGACGTGACCGGCGTTATCACCCTCCCCGAGGGCACCGAGATGGTTATGCCCGGTGACAACACCGAGATGACCGTTACCCTGATCCAGGAAATCGCAATGGAAGAGGGGCCTCGGCTTCGCTATCCGTGAGGGTGGCCGCACCGTTGGTTCGGGTCGCGTTACCAAGATCATCAAGTAATTGCCGTAAATTTACGACAATTCGCTAAAAATCTGCCGGAGGGGAGACTCTCCATCAGGTAGCGATACTCAAGGACCCCCGCATCTGCGGGGGTCCTTTTGTTATGCCCTTTTGCGGGTTGCTGAAGGCTCTGGCAAAGGAGAGAACGGCATTATCTGCTGGACTGTACGAAACCGCTCTGAGCGTTATCAGTTCGTCCTAGTAGCCGCTCAAGGCTTCTGAGGGGGTATGCGTGGCTGATAGTGGAGTTTACGGTGAATCTGTAACGGCAGGGAACACCCTCCCCGGCGGCGGTATGACATATCCGTACCCTCTAGCCGTAGATTCTGAACTCCTGGATATGGAAAGAAGCTGGATGTGGAAAGCCCTGGGGCAGGGGAGCAGAGGAACGACTGCCTACTCCGTTCAGAGATCTGCTGGCTCGGAGACAGAAGCTGGGTCATGCGGACCGGCTTACGGCGGGGGAGCGTCTAAAGACCCTGCAGATAGGAATATAAAATCTTCGGACAAAGAAAAACGGTTCCCAGCCCGAAGGCTGGGAACCGCAATTCGAATGACTGCCCCTCGGAAGGGACATAGGTAATCCTACTACAGAATGCCGTAGGAATAGAACCTATACGTGCTGATAGCTAGATGTTTTCCTCATGACGAGGCTCGTAGCCTTGCTGAGGAGCCGGGGGCTGCTGCATCTGGACATTGCTCTGAGGGTACATACCCGGCTGATTCTGAGACGGCGGGAAGTCCTCGAGCTGCTCAGAACCCTGGTGCGGAGCTACCACATCCTGCTTATTCTGTCGCGCCAGCAGACGCCAGATAACGCCGGCAATAAGCAAAATCGAGATGATTAGCAGGGTCAGCGGGTTCAGACCGTTGAGCAAAATTGCCAGGTCGAGGGTGACCAGAGCAGTTGCGATATAGGTCCAGACTCGGTCGAGCAGCAGAGCGCTCAGGAGAGTCAGGGCAATACCGAGTACCAACACCACGATATCCGGACCATCAGCGGGAACTGCCCACGTTACCAGGGTGAGGAACACCTGCAGACCCAAAGCCCAGTACAGAGGAGAATCCGATACCTGCGTATCTACAGGCCTCTTTGCGATGAAGTTCTTGAGAACCTTGGCTGCCACAACAGCCAGCAGAATCAGGAGAGCAACCTCAAGAATGACGCTCAGGGGGTTGGACTTCGAGTAATCAATGACCAGACGGGCGATGAAGAGGCTGAACGCCGTGGTGCAGACAATCGGCAGGTTCTTCGCCTTGGTGACAGATACGAAGGACAGAGCACCCAGACCCCAGAGAAGTGCGTTGAGCTCCACCTGCCTGGGCTCAAAAACCAACCCAACGAAGGTGTAGAATCCCAGCACCGCCAGAGCGGGAATCATCAGCAGCGTATTGACCGGTGCATAGATACCCTGGCTCAGGGGACGGCGAGACATGAAACGCGCGTAGGGGGCACCCAGCGGGCCGTGCATCGGCAAATCAACCATCGTATTACCGGCCGGAACAGCGATGCGAGGACGAACATTTGCCCTCACACCGAAGACCTCAACCGGGAGCGTGACCTTCAGAACGAACAGGATGATGACGGCAATCAGAGCGTAGTAGCCCAGAAGAGTCATCTCCATTGTGCTTTCCCTCGTGTTGAAGAGATTCCACAGAGCACCGATGCAGAAAGTCGTGATGCTGATGGAGGCACCAATCTGCATGCGGGAGACCCTGAAGATAAGGGCAAGCACCCATACAGAGATGAAGATAGCAGGAGTTGCTACCGCGAACAGAAGATTATCAAAATCGCCAATGAAACGGCCTGCGCTCAGGACAGAACCGAGCGTGAAGAAAATCGCCGCCGCGTATGCTTCGTAGTTTCGCTTGGAGTACGCGTAGAGTAGCACGCTGCACAGAGCCTGAACCGCCAGCAGCGCAAGTACGAGGAAGTCTACGAGCGATTCCTTCATATTGCCGGTGATCGCGAGCAGAATGACCGACCAGCAGATGGGGAACCGCGCAACGGTGAGTAGCTCCGAACGAATCGAAGAGCCAACCGGCATAAAGAAACCAAGCGCACCATAAACGACGGTCAGGAGCGCCGGCAATGCTACAGCAATGTACTCCTTCTGCAAGTCGTACAGCAGGTAGTGTCGCGAGCCAATCGTCGCGATAAGCAGAGTCGCGTAGAACGCGATACGGACAAACATGACAAGCGTGGAGCGGAAGGAACCAACATCCGAAAGTCGTAGCGCGCGGGCCAGAATAAGAGCGCTCAGGACGCTCAAGAAGAGGACGGCACCCGAGAAGAGAGGGAAACCAACCCAGAATCGGCCATGTGCTCCGCCATCAGCATGGTTAGCTACGTACCCCACGAAGAGAGCAAAAACGCCCAAGAAGAGGTACGTCGACATCTCTACAAGACGGTAGCTTGCGTTCTGCGCTGCAACGCCCTGAGAGAGGACAAAAGTCAGTAGCGCAATAGCGGCGCAGACCAACGCAAACATCAAAAGTGACTCAGAAGTCTGCATCTCAGGAATGAGAGCGAGGAAGAGCTGAATCATACCAATGGCATAACCGATGTTGCTCAGTACCGCTCCAGCAGTACGTGCCTCGGGAGCCTTAGCAGTGACCAGATAGATGACTACAGCCGCGGCAAAGAAGAGGTAGAACGTTCCCTGGTTGCCAGGGGAAGCATACATGCCAATGACCGGGATGAGCGCTACAAAACTCATGAGCACCAGAGGCTGAATTGCCTTGCGGTACAGCAAGAAACTGACAATGCAGAGGACACCAATAACCCAGGGCGCGGGGAAGACACCTTGATTACCCTCTGCATAGGGAAGGAAAGTGCTCCAGCGCGTTGCGTAGGTAACGCTATCAGCGACGTGAGCAGTGTAGAAGGCATCAAGGAGAGCAAAGAAGGAGAAGAATACGCCGACGCATGCGTCAATTGCCGGCAACCACTCTATCTTGCGAGCGGGTTGGTGAAGAGCTTCCTTCGCCCAGGGGATAGCCGGGGTGCTTTGCACCTGCTCGGACTGTTCAGCGGCAGCAGGAGCGGAACCAGCAATAGTCTTCTGCAGACGAGGAATAAATACGTAGGCAGAAATCAGGTTAACAACCAGAACAGAGACGAAGAAGATACTGGGGAACCACGGGCCGTGATCCGAGTCCATGATGAAGGAGAGAATGGATGCAATCGGGTAGATGCGTGCCTGGGCGTAGTAATCCGCCGTGCCGTTCAGCCAGGTGAACAGAATGGCGTGCACAGACATGACCGCAAAGGCAATACCTGCATCCGTGTAGCTCAGATCGTTGGTAAAGAAGAAAATGGCGACGGCAGTAGCCGGGACGAAAATACGGGAAGAATCAACAAGACCTTCGCGGATACCCTTCGGGGCAGCATTCGGGGCAAAGTGCAGAATCAAACCCAGAACAGTGGCAACGGCAGTCAGAGAAACGAAATACCAAACGAAAGGCAGAGCCGCCACCTTCGTAGCTGCCAACGAGTCCGAAACGATGAACGAAATCAGCAGGTACGCCATCACACGGTTACGCATGAGGGCGCAGGCTCCAACAATAGCTGCAGTGCCAACCAGAGACGTGAGGAGCCAGATGTAGCGTCCTTCAGTCCAAATCTTGAGGACATAGATAGCAACGCCGGTCAGAGGAATAAACGCAAGACCCGTTGCTGCAAAAGAGTAGGAGGCAATACGCAGGCGCTCTACGAAACGGTAGGTGAGCAGACCGGCTCCGTAGAAGACAATTGCTCCAAGCGCCATTGCGAGGACACGGAAGATAGCCGTTTCATCCTGAGAAGAAGTCACCGAGGTGACAAAAAGACCTGCAGCGCCGATGAGCAGGAGCGAGCCGATGTACAGAACAATATTGAGGAAGATATCCTCATTGACCCGGCGTCGCTGCGCAGGAGGCTGAGGATACGGACTCGATAGGGACGGGGGAACGTACAAGCCGAGACCTTGCGGCTGAGCATACTGAGGGCTCTGAGACGAAGAGTGAGAGCTAGAGGATGCCTGATGAGGTTGTGTCGGCTGAGACATGGTTTCTCCTTAGGCTGTAGTGATACTTCTACGATACGAGAGTCTTTAGGCCTAAAAGCTTTATTAAGAGCAATAAAGCGCATGGAACTTACTGAAAGTAGATTGAAAGCTCCCTGAGAGTTACATCGCGGGAGTATCCTCAGGTTGACAGCGACAGTTAAGTGTTCTTAAGCACTTAACTTGTGTTCGTATTGCATCAGGGCTCTAACTCTGAGAGAATTGACGACGTTGTCAAAGCGTCTACCTGCACTAAAGGTAGGCCCACGTATGACCCGGTCCGAAGGATGACGGGACGAGTTTGTCTAGAAAATAGGCGACACGCCCGAGTTCGGGGGTCGGTACTCAGGCGGGGTGAGGAACCCGGCAAAGCCGGATTCAGTCCGTTCTGAGTGGCGCACGTGATGAATATATCGCGTTCCTTAAGCGCTATAACAAAGGGGCAAAAGCTCCGATACAGGGAATACATCAAGAAAGAGAGTCCGACAGATGGCGGGACAGAAAATCCGCATCCGTCTGAAGTCCTATGACCACGAGGTCATCGATTCTTCGGCACGGAAAATCGTCGAAACGGTCAAGGGCGCAGGCGCAACTGTAGTTGGCCCCGTGCCGCTGCCGACCGAGAAGAACGTCTACTGTGTTATTCGTTCTCCCCACAAGTACAAGGACAGCCGCGAGCACTTCGAGATGCGTACGCACAAGCGTCTGATCGACGTTGTTGATCCGACCCCCAAGGCTGTTGATGCCCTCATGCGTCTCGACCTGCCGGCAGACGTAAACATCGAGATCAAGCTGTAGAGGATCGCATCTAATGACTAACAAATTCGAGCGCCAGGTGAAGGGCCTGCTGGGCACCAAGCTCGGCATGACCCAGGTCTGGGACGAGGACGGGAAGTTCGTGCCCGTCACCGTCGTCAAGGCTGATTCTAACGTTGTTACCCAGATCCGTAACCAGGAAACTGACGGCTACGAAGCTGTTCAGATCGGTTTCGGTGCAATCGACTCTCGCAAGGTTACCAAGCCCCTGGCTGGTCACTTCGAGAAGGCCGGTGTTACCCCCCCGTCGCCACATCGTCGAGCTGCGTACCGCAGATGCTTCTGAGTATTCCCTCGGTCAGGAACTGACCGTTGAGCTCTTCGAAGCAGGCCAGAAGGTCGACGTCGTTGGTAAGACCAAGGGTAAGGGCTTCGCAGGTGTTATGAAGCGTCACGGCTTCAAGGGTGTTGGCGCGTCTCACGGTCAGCACAAGAACCACCGTAAGCCCGGTTCCATCGGTGGCGCATCCTACCCCGCACGCGTGTTCAAGGGTATGCGCATGGCTGGCCGTATGGGCGCAGCACGTCACACTACCTTGAACCTGACTATCCAGGGTGTGGACGCAGAGAACAATGTCCTGCTGATCAAGGGCGCAATCCCCGGTCCCAAGGGCGGCGTTGTTCTGGTTCGTACCGCTGTGAAGGGAGCCTAATACATCATGGCTGTTAAGACCCTTAAGGTAGACCTGCCCGCAGAGATTTTCGACGCGCAGGCATCCGTGCCCCTGCTGCACCAGGTTGTCGTTGCACAGCTCGCTGCTGCACGCCAGGGCACCCACAAGACCAAGAACCGCGGCGAGGTTTCCGGTGCAGGCCGTAAGCCCTTCAAGCAGAAGGGCACCGGTAACGCACGTCAGGGCTCCATCCGTGCACCGCACATGACCGGCGGTGGCGTTGTTCACGGTCCGACCCCGCGTAACTACGCACAGCGCACCCCCAAGAAGATGATCGCCGCTGCACTGCGCGGTGCTCTCTCCGATCGCGCTCGTCACGACCGCGTCCACGTTGTCGAGAACTTCATCTCCGGTGAAACCCCCTCGACCAAGGCTGCAAAGGCTGCATTCGCAGCTATCACCGAGCGCAAGAACATCCTTCTTGTGATTGCTCGTGCAGAGGACGTTGTGGCTCTGTCCGCACGTAACCTGGAGAACGTCCACGTTCTGTACGCAGATCAGCTCAACACCTACGATGTGCTGGTTTCTGACGACGTGGTCTTCACCAAGGCAGCATTCGACGCATTCGTTGCTGCAGCTCAGAAGAAGGAGGGCGCTAAGTAATGAGCGTTTCCACCAAGTCTGTATACGACGTGATCATCGCTCCCGTCGTTTCCGAGAAGAGCTACGGTCAGCTCGACGAAGGTAAGTACACCTTCGAGGTCGCAACCGATTCCAACAAGCTGGAAATCAAGCAGGCCATCGAGAAGATCTTTGACGTCAAGGTTGCTTCCGTCAACACCATCAACCGTCAGGGCAAGCGCAAGCGCACCCGTTTCGGTTGGGGCGCTCGCAAGAACACCAAGCGTGCGATTGTGACCCTCAAGGAAGGCACCATCGACATCTTCGGCGGTCCGCAGGCATAAGCCCCGCGGAGACCACTTTAACGAAGGAAGAAATATCTAAATGGGTATTCGTAAGTACAAGCCGACGACCCCGGGTCGCCGCGGTTCGAGCGTTGCTGATTTCTCCGAGATCACCCGCTCCACCCCGGAAAAGTCCCTGCTTCGTCCGCTTCACAAGACCGGCGGTACGTAACAACACCTACTGCATCACCACCCGTCACAAGGGTGGCGCTACAAGCGCCAGTACCGTCTGATCGACTTCCGTCGTCACGACAAGGACGGCGTTAACGCACGCGTTGCACACATCGAGTACGATCCCAACCGTACCGCTCGCATCGCGCTGCTGCACTACTTCGATGGTTCCAAGCGCTACATCATCGCTCCGAACAAGCTCGCTCAGGGCGACATCGTCGAGTCCGGCCCCGCAGCTGACATCAAGCCCGGTAACAACCTGCCCCTGCGCAACATCCCCGTTGGTACCGTGATTCACTGTGTCGAGCTCCGCCCCGGTGGCGGCGCAAAGCTGGCTCGTTCCGCAGGTGCTTCTGTACAGCTGGTTGCTAAGGAAGGTAAGTACGGTCAGCTCCGTCTGCCCTCCGGAGAAATCCGCAACGTGGATGTTCGCTGCCGCGCAACCGTTGGTGAAGTTGGCAACGCTGAGCAGTCCAACATCAACTGGGGTAAGGCAGGCCGTAACCGCTGGAAGGGCATCCGCCCGACCGTCCGTGGTGTGGTCATGAACCCGGTTGACCACCCGCACGGTGGTGGTGAAGGTAAGACCTCCGGTGGTCGTCACCCGGTTAACCCCAACGGTAAGCCCGAGGGTCGTACCCGCCGTCCCAACAAGGAAAGCGACAAGCTCATCGTTCGTCGCCGTCGTACTGGCAAGAAGCGCTAAGGAGCCTGAAACATGCCTCGTAGTTTGAAGAAGGGCCCTTTCGTTGATCAGCACCTCTACCTGAAGGTTGCAGCTCAGAACGAGAAGGGCACCAAGAACGTAATCAAGACTTGGTCGCGTCGCTCGATGATTATCCCCGACATGCTCGGTCACACCATCGCAGTGTACGACGGTCGCAAGCACGTGCCGGTGTTCATCACCGAGTCGATGGTTGGTCACAAGCTCGGTGAGTTTGCTCCGACCCGCACTTTCCGCAGCCACGTGAAGGACGACCGTAAGGGCAAGCGTCGCTAATCGGTTCACACCGATAAGCTAACGTTTCCCTTTCGGCAATAGACGAAAGAGAGATAGGCAATGGAAGCCAAGGCATCAGCGCGTTTCGTTCGCGTTACGCCTATGAAGGCCCGCCGTGTCGTCAACCTGATCCGTGGTAAGCAGGCGGAAGAGGCTCTGGCGATTCTGAAGTTCGCCCCCCAGGCAGCTTCGGAGCCGGTATACAAGATCGTTGCTTCGGCAGTAGCTAACGCTCGTCAGAAGGCAACCCAGCAGGGTCTGCCCTTCCGCGAGGAAGAGCTGTTCATCAGCGAAGCATTCGTGAACGAGGGCCCGACCATGAAGCGCATTCAGCCCCGCGCTCAGGGTCGCGCATACCGAATCAACAAGCGCACCAGCCACATCACCGTGGTAGTTGCTACCCCGGAGAAGGAGGAGGACCGCTAAATGGGTCAGAAAATTCACCCGAACGGTTTCCGACTGGGCATCACCACTGACCACGTCTCCAAGTGGTTCGCTGATTCCAACAAGCCCGGCGAGCGTTACGCTGACTTCGTCCGCGAGGACGTAAAGATCCGCGAGCTGCTGGCAAAGAACCTGGATCGCGCAGGCGTTGCAAAGGTCGAGATCGAGCGTACCCGTGACCGCGTGCGTGTGGACATCCACACCGCTCGTCCCGGTATCGTGATTGGCCGCCGTGGCGCAGAAGCAGACCGCATCCGCGGCGAGCTCGAGAAGCTCACCAACAAGCAGATTCAGCTGAACATCCTCGAGGTTGCTAACCCCGACCTCTCCGCTCAGCTGGTTGCACAGAGCATCGCAGAGCAGCTCGCATCGCGTGTTGCATTCCGCCGTGCAATGAAGAAGGCAATCCAGTCCGCACAGCGTGCAGGCGCAAGGGTATCCGTATCCAGTGCTCCGGCCGTCTGGGTGGCGCTGAAATGTCCCGTTCCGAGTTCTACCGCGAAGGTCGTGTGCCCCTGCACACCCTGCGTGCGAACATCGACTACGGCTTCTTCGAGGCTAAGACCACCTTCGGTCGCATCGGCGTGAAGGTCTGGATCTACAAGGGCGACCTGACCGACAAGGAGCTGGCAGCTCAGCAGGCAGCAAACAACCGCCGTGGCAACCGCCGCGATGGTGACCGCCGCCGCCAGGGCAACCGTGGTCCTCGTCGCGAGCGCCGCAACGAGAACGCTTCGGCAAAGGTCGAGGCCAAGACTGCAGAGAACGGTGAGGCATAAATGCTTATTCCCCGTCGAGTAAAGTACCGCAAGCAGCACCACCCCAAGCGTAGTGGTCTCGCAAAGGGCGGCACCGAGGTTAGCTTCGGTGAGTGGGGCATTCAGGCCCTGTCGCCCGCATACGTGACCAACCGCCAGATTGAGGCTGCACGTATCGCAATGACCCGTCACATCAAGCGTGGCGGTAAGGTCTGGATCAACATTTATCCCGACCGTCCGCTGACCAAGAAGCCTGCTGAAACCCGTATGGGTTCCGGTAAGGGTTCGCCCGAGTGGTGGGTCGCAAATGTCAAGCCGGGTCGAGTCATGTTTGAACTCTCCGGTGTGTCCGAAGAAGTGGCTCGCGAGGCAATGCGCCTGGCAATCCACAAGCTCCCGATGAAGGCACGTGTTGTGCGTCGCCGCGAAGGTGGTGAATAAGCGAGATGGCAGTAGGATCCAAGGACCTGAGCATCGATAAGCTCGCAGAGCTCTCCAACGAAGAGCTGGCTGCAAAGCTGAGCGAAGCGAAGAAGGAACTCTTCAACATCCGCTTCCAGGAAGTCACCGGTCAGGCTAACGCAGGTCGTCGCCGCACTATCAAGCGCGACATCGCACGTATCTACACCGTGCTGCGTGAGCGCGAGCTCGGTATTCGTCCCGCAACTGAAGGTGAGTCCAAGTGAGTGAAGTAAAGAACGAAGAGCGCGGCTACCGCAAGACCCGCCGCGGCTACGTTGTCTCCGACAAGATGGACAAGACCGTTGTCGTCGAGGTCGAGGACCACGTGAAGCACGCACTGTACGGCAAGGTCGTTCGCCGTAGCTCCAAGATCAAGGCACACGATGAGCAGAACGCTGCTGGCATCGGTGACCTCGTTCTGATTGCAGAGACCCGTCCGCTGTCCGCTTCCAAGCGCTGGCGTATCGTGGAGATCATCGAGAAGGCTAAGTAAGCTCTCTTCATGACTCTCTGCTAGAGCAGTAAAAGAGCCCCTCTCCTACTTCGGTAGGAGAGGGGCTCTTTGCTTTTAACCTTTGTACGGGAAAAACCGGGGCAGGCGCCCTATGGCACGGGCTAATAACAGGCGCTAAGACAACATTTGTCATAAATGTCTTGATATGTCATACGAGAAAGCAATATTTTTCTCTCGCGTTGATGGCGCAATCCATGAGTAGACGCTGCTAGAGAAGAAAACGCATGTGGAGGCGGAATTAGGGCGAAAAAATGAAAAGTAATACGTGAGTAAGGCGCCTGGGGACTGCGGAATCCGATGAGCAACACTTGAAAACAACCTGATTAGGGACTTATTATCAACTTTATAGTTGCTTAGCGTAACCTTGCCTAATAATCAGTCGGGTGGCTTTGCACCTTCCGGAGGTTGCACGACCTTTGGAGAAGTACCACTACACATCATCGAGGATCATCATGACTTCTTCGCCCAAGCCCTCACGTAAGCTGCTCGCCATTGCTGGCGCACTTTCCGTTGTTGCAGGCTCTTTCGCTGCCGTTCTGCTACCTTTGCGGCAAACGTCTCCGCATCCGTTCCCGGCGGGAACTCCCAGAACTCCACTGAGGAATGCCGCCACATTGCAGTGAGCGCTACCCAGTACCAGGGCCTGCCCGGCCAGTACCAGCTGGCATACTCGGCCGCAACCTCCTCCCTCTACACTTCCTTCTCCTCCGGACGCCCGCCGATTCTGACCGGTGGCGTCGGCACCTGGAACGTTGCATCCACCCCGAGCCTTGCTACTGTCTACCAGTTCCCGACCACGGACTTTATTGCACGTGGCGCTACCGCACCGACCGGCAAGCAGATTGAATCTCCCTACGGTATTGCCTACGACGAAGCAACCGGATACGTATGGGTGACCCAGACCCGCGTCAACAAGGTATCTGTCTTCGATCCCGCGACCAACAAGATTATCTGGAGTAGCGCAGAAGGCGACGTTAACCACCCCCCGCGAGGTACGCATCGACCCCTCTAGCGGCAAGGTCTTTGTATCTGGCTCGGGCGGCATTAGTGTCTTCGACACCACCCTGCACGCCCTGGTCAAGAAGATTGAATTCACCGACGCCAAGGGCGAATCTGACATCGCAATGAACATGCACGTAGACTCCGCTGATGGCAAGCTCTACGTACCCTCCTTGAGTGCCGGCACCGTGAAGGTGATTGACACCAAGAGCTACGAGGTTGAGAAGACCATTCAGCTGCACAAGGAAAATGCTGAAGCTACTCTGAACCCCTCGGACGTCACTATCGACAAGTCCCTGAAGGAAATCTACGTCAGCACCCAGGGTGACCGTAAGGGCACTAACTCCGGTATCACCGTCTACGACCTGGAAACTGGTGCCTACAAGAAGACCATTCCTTTCGGCAACCAGGCCCTCGCTCTCGCCTCCGACGAAGCCCGTGACCTGCTGTACGTGACCGATTACGGTACCGGCAACGTCGGTGTTGTTGATGCACGAACCGGCACCGTTGTTTCTCAGGTGTCTACCGGTGCGACCAGCGGCGCAAATGATGTTCTGGTCACCGCAGACGGCAGTGCATACGCTGTAGCACGCAGCATTGAAGGCGCTTCCGCTATCGAAACCGACTACACCATCGATAAGACCACCGGCGAATACCGCACCTCTAGCACCGAGCCCAAGGGCAAGGACAACGCAGACTCCCCGATTACTCCCGGCGTCATGGTGAAGATCAACACCACCGTTGAAACCACCGCGAAGCCTGCTGCACAGGCTTCTTCTGAAGAACTGGTGAAGACCTACGCCGACGGCGCTAAGCTCTACGCCGTGAAGGACTGGACCACCGGTGAAACCCTGAAGCTGCGTGGCGAAGGTTTCAAGACTCAGGACGGTTCAAAGGGCTCCGTACTCGCAGTCAAGCTGAACAAGGGCCGCATCTCCGCGAAGGAAGAGCCGAAGCTCAACGGTGCTGAGGGCAACAGCGCCGGCGTCTGGGCGTACATCCAGGCAGATGAGAATGGTAACTTCACCGCTGAGCTGCCGTACCCGACCACTGAAAACTCCAACCTGAAGGAAAACCTGAAGAGCGGCGATAAGGTATCTGTCTTCCTGCTCTCCGGCTCCATGGTTGAAGGCGATACCGCACGTGGTGGTGAAGCGCTCTCCGCAACTGTTGCAGAGAAGAAGGCAGACACCGCTGCGACCTGCGCACCGGCAGAAACTACCCAGGTCGCTGCTGCTCCCTCTGGCGTGACTACCACTTACCCCGCCGGTACTAAGCTGAGCCTGCCTGGTGGCAACGAGCCCACTCCGGCTCCGAGTGAGTCTGCTAAGCCTGAGCCGACTACTCCGGCTCCGAGCGAGTCTGCTAAGCCCGAGCCGAGCACCCCGGCACCCTCCGAAAGCGCAAATTCCAATGAGGTTGTGCACGAGTACAAGGACGGCGCTAAGGTCTACTTCCCCAAGACTTGGGACGGCCAGAAGCTGACCTTCCGCGGTGAAGGCTTCAAGACTCTGGACGGTAAGGGCTCCGTTATCGCGGTCAAGCTGAACAAGGGCGCTATTTCCGCGAAGGAAGAGCCCAAGCTCGAAGGCGTTGAAGGCAATAGCGCAGGCATCTGGGCATACATCAAGGCGGACGAAAACGGTAACTTCACCGCAACCATCGACCGCCCCACCGTGGCAAACTCTAACCTGACTGAAGAACTGAAGACCGGCGATAGCGTTGCTATCTACCTGCTCTCCGGTTCCCTGACCGAGAACGATAACGTGCGCGGTGGTGTGGCTGCAGAATACACCTTCAGCGTTGAAAACCAGGCACCTGCGCCGAAGGTTTCGGAACCGAAGGCATCCGAGTCGGCTAACGCACCTGTAACTAACCCCTCTGCTGCTCCGTCTGCACCTGCAGATTCTAAGGAACAGGCAAAGGACCAGCCTGCTAAGGATCAGTCCAAGGCTCCCGTGGACTCTTTGAAGTCCGAGGCTCAGAAGAAGGACAGCACCGCCCCGAAGACCTCCGGATCTTCGTCGCAGAACGTCACCTCTTCCAGCAACGGCTCGACCTCTTCGAACTCCTCGAAGTCTTCACTGGCTAACACCGGTGCTTCGGGCGTCGTCATTGCAGCCGGAATTGGCGTTCTTGCCCTGGTCGTTGGCGCAACCGTGCTGGTAGCACGTCGCCGCAAGGCATAGTCCGTACCCCACGGCAGCCCACGATACTACCGCTCGGTAGTAGCTAAAGAGGCAGAGCGGGATCTACTAGATATTCAAGAACCCGATTGACTTTCTGAAACTGCCGATACACATTGAAAGGGGCGGTACCCATCGAAGCGATGGGTACCGCCCCTTTCAGTTTGCATATATGCCTGTTATATAGGCGGAAGGCCTAGACCAGGGGCAGAAGTAGTAGCGGGGGCACCCTATCTGCACTTGCTCGCCCATATTTGACGATTTAACAGCCCCAAAGAATGAAATGTAGGGTTCTAGCGCCTCAGATATAAAGAAAACCCGCACCGAAGTGCGGGTTTAGTGTCAAAGCGAGGTTCGGTCCCTAGACAAACGGATTAGCGAGGAAAAAGGGACCCAAGAAATCTGTCCGATAAGGACCGAACCTCTTATTTGACGCATGCGTCTCTTCTATTATGGTACATCTCGCTGATTTTCGCACCTTGAAGCGTGTTTATTACCAAAAAACTTGATTTTTGAAAAAACAACCCTTAATTTCTAAATTTTTAAGCAGATTTTTTCAGAGCACTGCTTTGGGGGGCAGGGGTGACAAAATATAGCGTCATTGCTATGGACAAGGTCGGGGACTATACCCTGCCGTTAAGGTTCCCCGCGTGCTGGATGCACGCTCTGGCGAATACTATGAGGCTGCGGAAGAAAGCCGTCCGGGAGAAGCACCTCGTCCTATCGTTCGTGATGGTATCGCGAAAGTATATATGTCATAGCTGCAGAGTGAAGAGCAGTTGGCATACCCAAAATAGTCACTGTCGCCCTCTAGCTCTGTGCGCGCACTAGCGGGATGGGGGAGTAGGACTGGGGTGATCCTATCACTAGGTCGCGGCAAGTCTGTCGTGGAGGGGCATTAAAGCGTAGTAAAATATAAATATCTACCATCCTTGTTTGACACATTGTTTGGTAGATTTCTCGAGGCCCCTTCAGTTTCTTATGCGTCAGGAACTATACGAAGGGGCCTCCTGCTTTAAATAAATAAGCCACCTTCTCGCTCGGTGTTGATGTGGGGTATGGGGTTTTTGACATCCGATACATGCATTGTCTTGGTGGATAGGGTAGTGGAGACCGAAATCATAGTTAACAAGCCCTTGCGCTAGATACCTGTTTCCTGTACAGTGTTAAGACTGTGTGGCTGTATCCAAATAGCTGCACAACCACGGGCTTCTCGTGCCAGTGCATAATGCCGCTACTTACGGGTGGGATACGCCCGCTTCACGCGGGTCCAAATGCTTCTGGCATGGGTTTGCCCCAGGCGTTTCCGCTAACCCCTTCCACAGAGATGGGGCCCGGGGCGTCAACCAATCCCGTAAAAATGTTCCGCAAGGCTGGCTCGCGCCTAAAGCGAGTCGGAACCGGCGAGACGACAGGAGAAATATGATTCAGCAGGAGTCGCGACTGAAGGTCGCCGACAACACTGGTGCGAAGGAAATCCTGACCATCCGTGTTCTCGGTGGTTCCTCGCGTCGCTACGCAGGCATTGGCGACATCATTGTCGCAACCGTCAAGGATGCAATCCCCGGCGGTACCGTAAAGAAGGGTGACGTTGTCAAGGCAGTCGTCGTCCGCACCAAGAAGGAAACCCGTCGCCCCGACGGCTCCTACATCAAGTTCGACGAGAACTCCGCAGTGATCCTGAAGAACACTGATGGTGATCCCCGTGGTACCCGTATCTTCGGCCCCGTGGGTCGTGAGCTTCGCGACAAGAAGTTCATGAAGATCGTTTCGCTGGCTCCGGAGGTGCTCTAATTCATGGCTAAGATCAAGTCCGGCGACCTGGTTCAGGTTATTTCCGGTGCAGATAAGGGCAAGCAGGGCAAGGTTCTGAAGGTTCTCCCCAAGGAAAACCGCGTGATTGTTGAGGGCGTCAAGGTCGTCACCAAGCACACCAAGGCTAACCCCCCTGACCGGCGCAGCAGGCGGCATTCAGAAGGTTGAGGCACCGATCCACGTTTCTAACGTTGCGATTGTTGACCCCGAGACCAAGAAGCCGACCCGTGTTGGTTTCCGCCTCGAGACTGTAGAGCGTGACGGCAAGGAGCGCACCGTTCGCGTGCGCGTTGCTAAGCGTTCGGGTAAGGACATCTAATGACCGAAACCAAGATCACCCCCCGCTTCAAGACCAAGTACGCTGAGGTCGTCGTTCCCGCTCTGCAGGAAGAGTTCAAGTACGAGAACGTCATGCAGACCCCGAAGATCGTTAAGGTCGTCGTAAACATGGGTGTTGGCGAGGCAGCTCGCGACGCAAAGCTCATGGACGGCGCAATCCGCGATCTCACCGCAATCACCGGTCAGAAGCCGATTGTTACCCGCGCTAAGAAGTCCATCGCACAGTTCAAGCTGCGCGAAGGTATGCCCATCGGTGCACACGTCACCCTGCGTGGCGACCGCATGTGGGAATTCCTGGACCGCCTCGTCACCCTGGCACTGCCCCGAATCCGCGACTTCCGCGGCCTCTCGGACCGCCAGTTCGACGGTAACGGTAACTACACCTTCGGTCTGACCGAGCAGTCCATGTTCCACGAAATCGATCAGGACTCGATCGACCGCGTGCGTGGTATGGACATCACCGTGGTGACCTCCGCGAAGACCGACGAAGAAGGCCGTGCAATCCTGAAGGCACTGGGCTTCCCGTTCAAGACCAACTAACGACTACGTTGTAGGTCCAGACCCCGTTACCGCGGGGTAGGGAAACCACAACGAGGAAGGGCTAAAGCCCACAATGACTATGACTGATCCGGTCGCAGATATGCTGACCCGTTTGCGTAACGCAAACTCCGCATACCACGACACCGTATCCATGCCCTACTCCAAGCTGAAGGCTCGCATTGCAGAGATCCTGAAGGCTGAGGGCTACATCGCCGACGTGAAGGTTGAGGATGCAAAGGTCGGCAAGACCCTGACCCTCGTCCTCAAGTACGGTCCGTCCCGCGAGCGTTCCATCGCTGGCGTGCGTCGTATTTCCAAGCCGGGCCTGCGTACCTACGCAAAGTCCACCAACCTGCCCCAGGTTCTGGGTGGCCTCGGCATCGCAATCCTGTCCACCTCTTCGGGTCTGCTCACTGACAAGCAGGCTGCGAAGAAGGGCGTGGGCGGCGAAGTCATCGCTTACATCTGGTAGTCGGTTAGAAGAGAAAGGAAGAGAATAATGTCACGTATTGGACGTCTCCCCATCTCGGTTCCCGCCGGCGTTGAGGTTAAGGTCGATGGCAACCTGGTCACCGTTAAGGGCCCGAAGGGCGAGCTCTCCCACAAGGTAGCTTCCCCCATCACCGTGGCTCTGAACGAAAACGAGATCGTTGTATCTCGTCCGAACGACGAGCGCCTGTCTCGCTCGCTGCACGGTCTGACTCGTACCCTGATTCAGAACCTGATTATCGGCGTTACCTCCGGCTACGAGAAGAAGCTGGAAATCGTTGGTACCGGTTACCGTGTGACCCCGAAGGGTAACGACCTGGAGTTCGCTCTGGGCTACTCCCACCCGATCAACATCACCGCTCCCGAGGGTATTACCTTCGCAGTGGAGGGTGCTAACAAGCTGACCGTGTCGGGCATCGACAAGCAGCTCGTTGGTCAGGTTGCAGCAAACATTCGTGGTCTGCGTAAGCCCGATCCCTACAAGGGTAAGGGTGTTCGCTACGCAGGTGAGCACATCCGCCGCAAGGTCGGAAAGGCTGGTAAGTAAACATGGCTATCAAGTCGAAGGCAGCGCAGCGTGCACGTCGTCACGCTCGCATCCGCAAGTACGTTTCGGGTACCGCTGCGCGTCCGCGCCTGTGCGTCACCCGTTCGACCCGTCACATGTTCGTTCAGGTTATCGACGATGTCAAGGGCGTAACCCTGGCATCCGCTTCCACCATGGAAGCAGAGCTGCGTGCAGCTGACCTGGACAAGACCGCTAAGGCAAAGCGCGTTGGTGAGCTCGTTGCAGAGCGCGCCAAGGCAGCTGGTGTTGAGGCAGTCGTGTTCGACCGCGGTGGTAACAAGTACCACGGCCGTGTTGCAGCCGTTGCTGACGGTGCACGCGAGGGAGGTCTTGCACTCTAATGAGCGAGCAGAACGTAAAGGAAACTCAGGTGAGCGAAGCAGTAGTAGCTGAAACCGCTGAGACCTCCAACCAGCGCGAGGAGCGCCGCAACAACCGCGGCGAGCGTCGTGGCCGTGGTGAGCGCCGTAACAACCGCGCTCGCGAGGAGGAGAAGGACAAGTACATCGAGCGCGTTGTGACCATCAACCGCGTTTCCAAGGTCGTCAAGGGTGGTCGTCGCTTCAGCTTCACCGCACTGGTCGTCGTTGGTGACGGTAACGGCCTGGTCGGCGTTGGCTACGGTAAGGCTAAGGAAGTTCCCGCAGCAATCTCCAAGGGTGTCGAGGAAGCAAAGAAGAACTTCTTCCGCGTTCCCCGCATCGAAGGCCGCACCATCCCGCACCGCGTGCAGGGTGAAGCAGCTGCAGGCGTTGTGATGCTCCGTCCGGCAACCGCTGGTACCGGTGTTATCGCAGGTGGCCCCGTGCGTGCAGTACTCGAGTGCGCAGGCATTCACGATGTGCTGTCCAAGTCGCTCGGTTCCTCGAACCAGATCAACATCGTTCACGCAACTGTTGCAGCACTCAAGGAGCTTGAGGAGCCCCTGGCAGTGGCAGCCCGCCGTGGCCTGCCCACCGATGAGGTTATCCCCAGCTACCTGCGCAACACCAAGTCTGAAAAGGCAGGTGCGTAGTAATGGCCAAGCGTATTCAGCCCAGCGACGCAAAGCTGGAAATCACCCAGGTCAAGTCCTATGTTGGTCAGAAGCAGAACATGCGCGACACCCTGCGTTCCCTGGGCCTCAAGCGCCCCGGCAACAAGGTAGTCCGCACTGCTGACCCCGTCACCGTTGGCATGGTTAACACCGTTGCTCACCTGGTGAAGGTTGAGGAGGTCAAGTAAAGATGGCAGAAGCTATCAAGATTCACGATCTGCGCCCGGCACCGGGTGCCCACAAGGCAAAGACCCGCGTTGGCCGCGGTGAAGGCTCCAAGGGTAAGACCGCAGGTCGCGGTACCAAGGGTACCAAGGCACGTTACCAGGTTCGTGCAGGCTTCGAAGGCGGCCAGCTGCCGCTGCACATGCGCCTGCCGAAGCTGCGCGGCTTCAAGAACCCCTTCCGCACCGAGTACCAGGTTGTTAACCTGGACCGCATCCAGGAACTGTTCCCCAACGGTGGCGACGTCACCGTCGAGGCACTGGTCGCTAAGGGTGCCGTTCGTAAGAACGAGCTCGTGAAGGTTCTGGGCAACGGCGAAATCTCCGTCAAGGTGAACGTTGTTGTCGACAAGGCATCGGCTTCCGCTATCGAGAAGATCGAGGCCGCTGGCGGTTCTGTAACCGTTAAGTAGTCTTCAAGACGAGAAAGCCCCCGTCCGTACACTGTACGGCGGGGGCTTTCTGCCGCTCGAAAAGACTCACAACAGGTGTATATTCCTGTATTTGCATATTTGAACGCTTGGTGCACGCCACATTTAGTGTCCAAAAATCACGCTAAGAGAATATAAAAGCTACATAATCTGCTAGGGAGTTATCGTTACCTGCTCCAAACACGATAGACTGGAAGATGTGTTTACTGCGCTCTAAAACTCCTTCAGAGAAACGGGCGCCCCATAGACTTACAGGAGGACATGTGCTGAGCGCATTCGGGCGAGTCTTTAAGACCGCCGATTTGCGGCGTAAGCTGCTGTTTACCCTGGCAATGATTGTGCTGTACCGCGTGGGCACTTTCATCCCCGCGCCAGGCGTTTCCTACGGAAATGTACAGCAGTGTCTGAACGCCAATGTTACGAGCGGTGGCGTCTACGATATCGTCAACCTTTTCAGCGGTGGCGCGCTGTTGCAGCTTTCGATCTTTGCCCTCGGCGTGATGCCGTACATTACCGCGTCCATTATCATCCAGCTGCTGCGCGTGGTCATCCCGCGATTCCAGGAGCTGCACGATGAAGGCGCTCAGGGCCAGGCAAAGCTCACCCAGTACACCCGTTACCTGACCATCGCTCTTGCTCTGCTGAACGCAACCACCATCGTCTCGATGGCGCGCTCCGGCGTTCTGCTGGGTAACTGCCCCGGCATCATCCCCCAGGACGACGTACTGCACATCCTGCTGATTATCGTCACCCTGTGTGCAGGTACCACCGTCATCATGTGGATGGGTGAGCAGATTACCGAGCGTGGCGTCGGTAACGGTATGTCCCTGCTGATCTTCACCTCCATCGCTTCCTCCTTCCCGAGCGCTCTGGGCTCCATCCAGCGCACCCATGGTTGGGGTATCTTCGCAGCTGTCTGCGGCATCGGCCTGCTGGTCATGCTCGCTGTGGTCTACGTGGAGCAGTCCGTTCGCCGTATCCCCGTGCAGTACGCAAAGCGCATGATTGGTCGACGCACCATTGGCGGCACCAACACTTACATTCCGCTCAAGGTCAACATGGCCGGCGTGATTCCGCTGATCTTCGCTTCCTCCCTGCTGACCCTGCCCGGTCTGATCGCCCAGTTCAACACCCCCACCAACGGCTCCACTCCGCCGGACTGGGTTAACTGGATCAACGCATACCTGGTGCGCGGCGATCACCCGCTGTACATTGCTCTCTACTTCTTCATGATTATTGGCTTCGCGTACTTCTACGTGGCGGTCACCTTCGACCCGGTAGAAGTAGCAGACAATATGAAGAAGTACGGCGGCTTTATCCCCGGTATCCGTGCCGGTAAGCCCACCGAGCGTTACCTCAGCTACGTACTCAACCGAATTACGTTGCCTGGCGCACTTTACCTGGGTGTAATTTCCATGATTCCCCTGGTAGCGCTTATCCTATTCAACGCAAACCAGAATTTCCCGTTCGGTGGCGCCTCGCTGCTGATCGTGGTGGGTGTTGGTCTTGATACTCTCAAGCAGATCAACGCTCAGCTCCAACAACGAAACTACGAAGGACTGCTCCGATGAACCGTCTGCTCATCGTCGGCCCTCCCGGTGCAGGTAAGGGCACCCAGGCCGTCAAGATTGCTGAAGCGCTGAAGATTCCCGCGATTTCCACCGGTGATATCTTCCGCAAGAACATCAAGGAAGAGACCGAGCTGGGCAAAGAAGCGAAGTCGTACATCGACTCCGGCAACCTGGTTCCCGACTCCGTCACCAACAACATGGTGCGCGCACGCCTGGAGGAAAGCGACGTCGTCAACGGCTTCCTGCTCGACGGCTACCCCCGTAACACCTCCCAGGTGCACGAGCTGGACTCCATCCTCGAAGCCAAGGGCGAGAAGATCGACCGCGTTCTCCTGCTGGTTGCAGACAACGACGAACTCGTCGAGCGTCTGCTTAACCGCGCAGCAGAGCAGGGTCGCACCGATGACAACGAAGAGGTCATCCGTCACCGTCTGAAGGTCTACGAAGAAGAGACCGCACCGCTGATCGCAATCTACCGCGAACGCGGCATCGTCAAGGAAGTTAACGGCCTCGGCGAGATTGCTGAAGTCACCGAGCGTATCCTCGACGCTCTGAAGTAACCTTCTGCTGTACCCCCGCAATTTGAGGTGCATGATGCATCACAAAGACTTGCGGGGGTACAGTGCTGTCTGTAGAGTTCTAAGCTTGGGCGTACCGCCCCACATACCTAAGGAGTCAGAATGGCACGAGTCGAAATCAAAACCAATGCACAGCTTCAGCAGATGGCTCGTGCAGGCGTCATTACCAGCCGTGCACTCGATGCGGCAGTGGCGGCAGCCCGCCCCGGCGTAACCACCGCAGAGGTGAACGCCGCCTTTGAACGCACCATGCTGGAGCTGGGCGGCACCTCCAACTTCTACGGCTACTACGACTACCCGGCGACCGTATGCACCTCCGTCAACCACGAGGTTGTTCACGGCATCCCCGGCGGCTACGTGCTCAAGGACGGCGATATTCTCTCCATCGACGGTGGCGCATACGTCATCGACCCCGCCACCAACCGCCAGTGGCACGGTGACTCGGCACGTACTGTGCTGGTTGGTGATAACGTAAGCGAAGCCCGCGCGGAGCTCTCCGCCGTCACTCGCGAGGCAATGTGGCACGGTATTGCTGCTCTGGCAACCGCAAAGAAGGTCGGCGAAATTGGTCTTGCCATCGAAGCGTACGTGACCGAAGAATATGGCGACAAGTACGGCATCATTGAAGACTACGTGGGTCACGGTATCGGTTCCCAGATGCACATGGCGCCGGACGTACTGAACTACGCAGTACGTGACATGGGCCCGAAGATCAAGCCCGGCATGGCTTTCGCTATCGAACCGATGCTCGTCACCGGTTCCATCGAGACCAAGGTGCTCTCCGATGACTGGACCGTTGTGACCGTTGACGGCTCCGATGCGTGCCAGTGGGAGCACTCCGTTGCTGTGCACAGCGACGGCATCTGGGTTCTGACCGCAGAAGACGGCGGCGCCAGCGAACTTGCTCGCTTCGGCGTAATCCCGGTTCCGATCCCCGCCTAACTCTCACCGCTGGGGAGGGGGAACCCACCTTTAGCTGCCCCACCTCCACCCGAAGAAACCGGCGAATCCGGTCCGGTGCGTGATAGCGCATCCGAAAGCATCCACATCACAAGGAAGAAGCTCCATGAGCGAAACTCTCAACAGCAGCGAGGCAACCGCACCCGCTACGACCAAGGTGCCGGTTGAAATCTCGAACGTTCGCCCCGCACCCGGCCAGATTGCCTTGAAAGCACCGCGCCGTGCGAAGCCGCCCAAGCACATCGCTGACTTCGACATGGCTGGTCGCCGCGAATTTCTGAAGGAACTGGGCTACCAGTCGTTCCGTGCGTCCCAGCTGTCCAAGCACTATTTTGAGCGTCTGGTCACTGGCCCCGCCGAAATGACTGACCTGCCGGCTAAGGACCGCGAGCAGATGGTCGCACAGGCGATGCCCCAGCTTCTGACCCCGGTCCGTACCCTCGAGGCTGACGGTGGCGATACCCTGAAGGTTGTGCATCGCCTCTTTGACGGTGCGCTCATCGAGTCCGTCATCATGCGCTATGACAACCGCGTGACCATGTGCATCTCTTCGCAGGCTGGCTGCGGTATGAACTGCCCCTTCTGCGCAACCGGTCAGCAGGGTTTGACCCGTAACCTGTCCACTGCAGAAATTGTGGAGCAGGTCGTTGCCGGTGCCCGCTACCTTAAGCAGATGAAGGGGCCTGGAAGAAGCAGAAGGCGGCTCTGAGGATACTCGTCCGCTGCGTGTTTCCAACATTGTCTTCATGGGTATGGGCGAGGCGCTCGCTAACTACAAGGCAACCATGGGTGCTGTGCACCGCCTGATTGATCCTTCCCCCGAGGGCCTCGGTATTTCTGCTCGTGGTCTGACCATGTCGACCGTGGGTCTGGTGCCCGGCATTCGTAAGTTTGAGCTGGAGAAGCTGCCCATTACTTTGGCGCTGTCCCTGCACGCTCCGGATGATGAGCTGCGTGATGAGCTAATCCCGATTAACCAGCGTTGGAAGGTCGACGAGACTCTGGACGCTGCGTACGACTACTACCGTACGACCGGCCGCCGCGTCTCCATTGAGTACGCGCTGATTCGCGATATTAACGATCAGGGCTGGCGTGCGGATCTGCTCGGTAAGAAGCTGGCGCAGCGCGGCCGTGGTTGGGTGCACGTGAACCCGATTCCGCTGAACCCGACCCCGGGTTCGAAGTGGACGGCATCCCGTAAGGGCGTTGAGCAGAACTTTGTGGAGCGTCTGCGTGCCCACGGTATTCCGACGACTATTCGTGATACTCGCGGTTCCGATATTGATGGAGCATGCGGTCAGCTTGCCGCTAAGGAAGACTAAGCAGTTGAGCTGTGACCGGTGAACGGTGCCCCTTTCCTGCGGAGGGAAGTCAATAAGACTTTCAGGAACGTGGGGGAAGGGCTTCTTCCTTCTAAACATTAAGTGCCTGATGTCATAAAAATCACGGTTGTTTTTCCACGGCCTTTGCCGTAGAGTTAACAGTTGGTTGTTTGTGCCAGTGTTAAGTGCGCCTTAAAACGCCCTATCGCCTCACCGAGGTGAGCTCACAAACAGAAGATACAATTGCCCGCCGCACCTGCGACGGGCACCGACGTTAGCGGAGGATATGGCTAAGAAAGACGGCGTCATCGAGATTGAAGGCTCTGTGGTTGAAGCTCTGCCCAACGCGATGTTCCGTGTTGAGCTGGATAACGGCCACAAGGTTCTCGCACACATCTCGGGCAAGATGCGTCAGCACTACATTCGCATCCTGCCTGAGGACCGAGTAGTAGTGGAACTGAGCCCCTACGACCTTTCCCGAGGTCGTATCGTCTACCGTTACAAGTAAACCCGAGATAAACGTCGCCCCTGGCGGCGTTTAAATCGTGTTCAAAGGGATAACGCAGTTCCCCAACGTAAGTGAGGGAACCTCTTATCTCGCCAGTAATCAAGTTGCAATCAAAAGGAATGCGATGAAGGTCAAGCCGAGCGTTAAGCCGATCTGCGATAAGTGCAAGGTGATCCGCCGTCACGGTGTGGTCATGGTGATCTGCGAAAACCCGCGCCTACAAGCAGCGCCAGGGCTAATCCCTAGCGCTGACTTTCATAACCGCCCCAACAGGGGCGGAATTGTCATAGGCACCGCTCCGAAGCAACGCCCACGAGGCGACTTCGGATACCTCCGGACTCAGAGGCCGGGGACCGGGTCAGAACAACCCGGGCAGTGATGCTATAGACCTCTGGAAAACAACAAGGAGAAGCCAGTATGGCACGTCTCGCTGGAGTTGATATTCCCCGCGAAAAGCGCGTGGAAGTTGCTCTCACTTACATCTACGGCGTGGGCAAGACCCGTGCACACGAAACCCTCGCTGCTACCGGCGTCAACCCTGACACCCGCGTCAAGGACCTGACCGACCAGGAGCTCGTGGCACTTCGTGACTTCATCGAAGGCAACTACAAGGTTGAAGGTGATCTTCGCCGCGAGGTTGCAGCTGACATCCGCCGTAAGGTTGAAATCGGTTCCTACCAGGGCCTGCGCCACCGCCGCGGCCTGCCGGTTCACGGTCAGCGCACCAAGACTAACGCACGTACCCGCAAGGGCCCGAAGCGTACCGTCGCAGGTAAGAAGAAGTAAGCAACGTTGCTCTGTTGGATATCTCTATCCGACCAACGTATTAGAAAACCTTTGTAGGAGAATCAAAAATGCCTCCCAAGACTCGCGCTGCGGCAGCTCGTAAGACCAACCGCCGCAAGGTTAGCAAGAACATCGTTGCTGGTCAGGCTCACATCAAGTCGACCTTCAACAACACCATCGTCTCCATCACCGATCCCACCGGTGCAGTGATCTCCTGGTCCTCCGCTGGCGACATGGGCTTCAAGGGCTCCCGTAAGTCCACCCCCTACGCCGCACAGCTGGCTGCTGAGGCTGCTGCAAACCGCGCCAAGGAGCACGGCGTCCGCAAGGTTGACGTGTTCGTCAAGGGCCCCGGTTCCGGTCGCGAAACCGCAATCCGCTCCCTGCAGGCTGCAGGCCTCGAGGTCGGTTCGATTCAGGACGTTACCCCCGTTGCACACAACGGTTGCCGTCCCCCGAAGCGCCGCCGCGTCTAATTAGGTCCCTGACCTAATCCCTCGACGGGTGCGCTCCACGGAGCTGTACCCGGAGAGTACAGACACCCGTCTGCTTCCTAAGATATGTTTTCCCCAACCTGTGGGCTCATATAGCGGAGCTCACCGAAAGGAAACAAAGTGCTTATTGCACAGCGCCCCACTCTGACTGAAGAGGTCGTAGCGCCCAACCGCTCGCGCTTCACCATCGAGCCTCTGGAGCCCGGTTTCGGCTACACCATGGGTAACTCCCTCCGCCGTACTCTGCTGTCCTCCATCCCCGGCGCCGCTGTTACCAGCGTCCGCATTGATGGTGTACTGCACGAGTTCAGCACCGTTCCCGGCGTGACCGAGGACGTCACTGAGATCATCTTGAACATCAAGAAGCTCTCCATCTCTTCTGAGAACGACGAGGCCCGTCGTGGTACTACCTGCGCAAGCAGGGCGAAGGTGAACTGACCGCAGGCGACATCGAGGTTCCCGCTGGCGTGGAGATCCACAACCCGGAACTGCACCTAGCAACCCCTGAACGCCTCGGCAAACTTCAACGCTGAGCTGGTTATCGAGCGCGGTCGCGGCTACGTGACTGCAGCTCAGAACAAGGTCGGCGATGGCGAGATTGGCCGTATCCCGGTTGACTCCATCTACTCCCCGGTTCTGAAGGTTACCTTCAGCGTGAACGCGACCCGTGTTGAGCAGCGCACCGACTTCGACAGCCTGACCCTGGACGTCGAAACCAAGGAAGCCATCGCACCGCGTGACGCCGTTGCTTCTGCAGGCAGCACCCTGGTCGAGCTCTTCGGCCTGGCACGTGAGCTGAACATTGCAGCTGAGGGTATCGAAGTTGGCCCGTCGCCCGCCGACGAGTCCATGGCCGCTGATCTGGCACTGCCGATCGAGGACCTGAACATGTCCGTCCGCTCCTACAACTGCCTCAAGCGCGAGGGCATCCACACCGTGGGTGAGCTCGTGACCCGCAGTGAAGCTGACCTGATGGACATCCGTAACTTCGGTGCTAAGTCCATTGACGAGGTCAAGGCAAAGCTCATTGAGCTCGGCCTGGCTCTGAAGGACTCCCCTCCCGGTTTCGAGCCTGCTGCACGCCCGCTTGATGACGAAGACGGTTCCGGCGAATAATTTCGACCGAATAGTTCACCCGGTTCCACCGGGATCAGTCAAACTTGATTCCCTAAGAGGCTCCGCTGCTGGGGCGTTAGGGAACGCAACTATGGAGATTTAACTATGCCTACTCCCACTAAGGGTCCCCGCCTCGGCGGTTCCCCGACCCACGAGCGCCACATGCTCAACAACCTGTCGGCGCAGCTGTTCCAGCACAAGCGCATCACCACCACCCTGACCAAGGCAAAGCGCCTGCGTCCGGTGGCAGAGCGCTTCATCACCTTCGGTAAGAAGGGCGACCTGGCTGCTCGCCGTCGCGTGCTGCGTTCCATCACCGACAAGTCCGTCGTGCACGAGCTCTTCACCGTTATTGCTCCGGCAATGGCAGAGCGCCCCGGTGGTTACACCCGCATCATCAAGATCGGTAACCGTCAAGGGTGACAACGCTCCCATGGCAGTCATCGAGCTCGTCATGGAGCCCGTTGCAACCAAGGGTGCAGTTGCTGAGGCAACCAAGGTTGCTGAGAAGGCAGCTGAGGCTCCCAAGGCTGAAGCGGCTGAGGGCCTGCCCGCAGGTTCCCACGCACCCCTGGAGTCCGGCGAGGCTCCCGAGGGCTTCGAGGTTAAGGGTAACGCCGATTCCATGAAGTACCACGTGCCCGGTTCCCGCTGGTACTCCAGCACCAAGGCTGAAATCTGGTTCGACTCCGCTGAGTCGGCAGAGGCTGCAGGTTACGCCCCCGCAGGTGGCGCAGCAGCACAGAAGGTTTCCGAGTAATACGGATTCCAGCTGATTTAGGCTAAGCCTAAAATATGTCAATCCGCCGTCCACTGCTGTGGGCGGCGGATTGGTGTATCTGCATACTTAACGAGGAGACGGTTCTTTGCGCATTCGCTATACAAGAGCCGATCCGTATTCTTCAACCGTCCTTTACCGCTGAAAGGCACACCAATGCATAACGCTACTGCTTTAGAGAACCGTGAAGAACAGCCCTTCACTGCTACGCACCGCGTGCGAATTGATTGTGCCTACGACGGTTCTCTTTTTAGCGGGTGGGCTGCCCAACCGAACCTGGTTACCGTGCAGGGGGTCATTGAGAATGCCCTTGAACTGATTTTGCGGGCGCCTCACCGCGTGGTGGTCGCGGGTCGAACCGATGCCGGTGTGCATGCGGAGGCTCAGACTCTGCATTGCGATCTGAACGATGAGGATTGGACTCGCCTGCAAGGCCGAACGGGGGAGGACGACCCGACGGCTGCCCTGGGGCGCCGCCTCACCGGCGCTCTTCAGCGTTGTCTTTACGATGCGGAAGAGCAGTTGAACTTGCCGAAGAATGTCCGCGGTATTCTGCAGGGCGCTATTCAGATTCACCGCGTGAGCGAAGTTTCTTTTGAATTTGATGCGCGCTTCTCGGCTACCGGTCGCCGCTACGTATATCGCATTGCAGATGGCGCGGCGGACGGTCTTAATCCTCTGCACCGTACCTACACCTGGGCGGTACCTGAGCACCTGGATTGTGCTGATCTTAACCAGTCGGCGCAGCAGCTACTCGGTCTGCGCGATTTCCTCTCCTTCTGCAAGCCGCGTGAAGGCGCGACCACGATTCGTGAGCTGCGAGAGCTTAGCTTCACTCGTACTGAAAGTGGCCTTATTGAGGTGCGTGTGGTGGCTGATGCCTTCTGTCATCACATGGTGCGTTCGCTTGTGGGCGCGTTGGTGCTCTACGGCACGGGTAAACGTGACGCCGCCTGGTTGCGTAAGCGGATCGAGAACCCGGGACGCGAGGCTTCGCTGACTCTGGCGCCTCCGCATGCTCTGGCCCTAGCTGAGATTTACTACCCTGTTCCGGAGTTCTATGGAGAGCAGGCGGAACGTGCTCGAGCGAAGCGCGAGGACCACGAAGCACAGAGCGCTTAATGCCCTGTATATATTGAGCCCCGTCACGTTGCTCATGCGCCGTGAAGCGTCGCGGGGGAGCGCAACTACCTCAGGTGAATTACACGGATGGAATTTAAAATGTGTTTAAGGCAAAAAAGCCCTATTTTTAAGGCTTTGGCGGTGGATTAAGCACTCGACGTCCTGTATAGTCTTGATATGTTGTGCGTGTTCTACCCGAGCGCGCTCTAAATCGCTGTCTAGTTGCAGGACGTTAAGGCGGTATAGAGTACGGGCAGAACGGGCGGCAGCTCGGTCCTCACCCGGGTGTTCGTCATGCACGTAAGTAAAAGGCGCGATACCCAACTAAGCGCCGTATGTACATTCGAGACAAAGGCCAATATTTTGCGCACTTATACTCCCAAGCCCGGCGAAGTCGAGCGCCAGTGGCACGTCATTGACGCCACCGACGTTGTTCTCGGCCGCCTCGCAAGCCAGACCGCTATCCTGCTGCGCGGTAAGCACAAGCCGACTTTTGCTCCCCACGTTGACACCGGTGACTTCGTTATCATCGTGAACGCTGAGAAGGTCGCCCTGACCGGTGCAAAGCTCGAGCAGAAGCGTGCATACCGCCACTCGGGTTACCCCGGCGGTCTGAAGTCCGTGAACTACGCAGAGCTGCTTGAGACCAACCCCGTTCGCGCGGTTGAGAAGGCTGTTAAGGGCATGCTGCCCAAGAACAAGCTTGCTGCACAGCAGCTCAAGAAGCTGAAGGTCTACGCTGGCCCCGAGCACCCGCACGCGGCACAGCAGCCCAAGACCTACGAATTCAACCAGGTCGCCCAGTAATTCGGGCCTACGAAGAAACAATAGGAGAAATCGTGGCTCAGAACGAAGAGCAGATCGTAGTCGAGGAAGAGCTGACCAGCTACACCTCGGAGTCCGCTGCCCCCGCAGCGGCTAAGGCAGCACGTCCGGCACTGACCGTTGCAGGCGCAGCAGTTGGTCGCCGCAAGGAAGCAGTGGCACGCGTTCGCGTTGTGCCGGGTTCCGGCAACTGGACCATCAACGGTCGTAGCCTGGAAGACTACTTCCCCAACAAGCTGCACCAGCAGGACGTCAACCAGCCCTTCAAGCTCCTGGAGCTCGAGGGTGCATACGACGTCATCGCACGCATCAACGGTGGTGGCCCCTCCGGTCAGGCAGGTGCTCTGCGCCTGGGTATCGCTCGTGCACTGAACGAGATCGACCGCGAGAACAACCGCCCCGCACTGAAGAAGGCTGGCTACCTGACCCGTGACGCACGCGTCATCGAGCGTAAGAAGGCTGGTCTTAAGAAGGCACGCAAGGCTTCGCAGTTCTCCAAGCGTTAATCGCTGGTTTTTACGAAGCGTTACGCCCCGCTTCTCCTTCGGGAGAATCGGGGCGTTTTGCGTATCTATCCACCGTGAGCGTTACAAGGTTATAGGTGCATATAACTGTTACGTTTGTTCATCGAAGAGCACACCGGTAGAGTTAAAGAGTCAAAGCAGACAGGAAGAAAAGAGTACTCATGGCAGAGCAGAATCCCTCCACCCAGCCCGAAGAGAAGGCAGTGGAGGCTCCTCAGGCTGAAGCCCACCAGCACGCCGCTGAAGGCGCACACGCACACACCGGTTCTGAGAAGAAACAAGCCATCAAGGAAGCCCTGAAGCCCCAGGCACGCCGCACCTCCGTTGTCGAAGACTACTCGGCAGAGCTGGACGAAATGGCTTCCCTCACCCGCGCCCTCGGCAAGGACAAGAAGGACGACGAAACCTCGCAGGCATGGAAGAAGGGTTACCCCTACGACACCAAGCTCAGCCGTAAGGCATACGAGAAGGAAAAGCGTGCCCTGCAGATTGAGCTGCTGAAGCTGCAGCTCTGGGCTAAGTCCACCGGTCAGAAGATCCTCATCATCTTCGAAGGCCGTGACGCAGCAGGTAAGGGTGGCTCCATCAAGCGCTTCACCGAGCACCTGAACCCCCGTGGCGCTCGCGTTGTGGCACTGGAGAAGCCGACCGATATCGAGCAGACTCAGTGGTACTTCCAGCGTTACATCAAGCACCTGCCCTCCGGCGGCGAAATCGTTCTGATGGACCGCTCCTGGTACAACCGTGCCGGCGTTGAGCGCGTTATGGGCTACTGCACCCAGGCACAGTACTTCGAGTTCATGCGCGAAGTTCCGGACCTGGAGCGCATGCTGGTGAACTCCGGTATCCACATCATCAAGTTCTGGTTCTCCGTCACCCGCGAAGAGCAGCTTGCACGCTTCACCTCCCGCCGTACCGACCCGGTTCGCCAGTGGAAGCTTTCCCCCACCGACCTGGCATCCCTGGACAAGTGGGACGACTACACCGCGGCGAAGGAAGCAATGTTCTTCTACACCCACACCGGTGATGCCCCCTGGACCGTTATCAAGTCCAACGACAAGAAGCGCGCACGTCTGGAAGCAATGCGTTACGTGCTCTCCCAGTTCGACTACCCCTCCAAGGATGAGGCAGTCGTGGGCGAGCTCGACTCGCTGATCGTCCGCTCTGCATCGCACGTTTTCGAGGATGAGTCCGGTGACTCTCCCGACGGCTTCCCGGTCGTCAAGTAAGCGTTGATAGATAGGGGAGAGCAATAACTCAACCCTGCGGCGATAGAACCGCCAAACAGCTTGCACTATGAAGGTGCCTGCCTCTCTTTTCCCTCTCTGGGAACTGAGAGCAGGCACCTTTGCGTGTCTATAGAAACATTAGCTATGAAGCAGATATATAGCCGCTGAAAATCACTTTCTGATTATGAAGAATTTACGGTGTATGCGCCTAAGCAGAGTTACGCACAACGTAAAATAAAAGGGTGACTGAACGACTTTTTGGAACCGACGGCGTACGCGGTCTGGCAAACGATGTAATTACTCCCGCTCTGGCTATGGAGCTCGCACAGGCGGCTTCTATTGTGCTGGGCTTTGACACGGTAGAAGAGGGCATACGCCCCCGTGCCGTGATTGCAAATGACTCCCGATCCTCTGCAGACTTTATTGTTTCTGCGATGAAGGCTGGCTTCGCTAGCGCAGGTGTTGACGTGCTGGACGCCGGCATTGTCCCCACCCCCGCAGCAGCTTACCTGGTGGCACACACCGGTGCTGACTTCGGCGTGATGATTTCTGCATCGCACAACCCGGCAGCGGACAACGGTATTAAGTTCCTGGCCCGAGGCGGCTAGAAGCTGGAAGACTCCGTTGAGGACGCCATTGAGCGCGTTTACCGTGAGAAGTCCTTCCGCTACCCGACCGGTGGTGCTGTGGGTACCGTCAAGCCCCTGGAGAACGGTACCGAGGCTTACGTGAAGCACCTGGTCTCCACCCTGCCTGAAGGCAAGCCCCTCGCAGGCAAGAAGATTGTTCTGGACTGCGCAAACGGTGCGGCATACGCAGCATCTCCCGCAGCTTTCGAAGCGTTGGGTGCAGAGGTTGTCGCACTGGCTGTAGAGCCCAACGGCACCAACATCAACGACGGCGTGGGGTCCACCCACCCCGAGAAGCTGCAGGCAGCAGTCGTTGAGCACGGCGCGGACCTCGGCATCGCCCACGACGGCGACTCGGACCGTTGCCAGGCAGTTGACGAAAAGGGCAATCTGGTAGACGGTGACCAGATTATGGCTATCCTGGCTGTTGCCGCTAAGCGCGAAGGCAAGCTCGCAAAGGACACCCTCGTCGCAACCGTAATGAGCAGCCTGGGCCTGGAGCTGTACCTGCGCGAGCACGGCATTACCCTCGGCCGCACCGCTGTGGGCGACCGCTACGTCCTCGAGTCTATGCGCGAGCACGGCTACAACCTCGGTGGCGAGCAGTCCGGCCACGTTATCATGAGCGACTACGCAACCACCGGTGACGGCGTTCTGACCGGCATCCAGCTGGCTGCAGAGGTGGCACGTAGCGGTCAGACCCTCTCGGAGCTGGCATCCCGCATGCAGCCCACCCCGCAGCGTCTGATCAACGTCAAGGGTGTTGACCGTGCGGCGGTCAAGACCAACGAGGCGCTCGCTACCGCTGTGAGCGAGGCTGAAGGCGTACTGGGTGAGAGCGGCCGCGTGCTGTTGCGTGCATCCGGTACTGAGCCTCTGGTTCGCGTGATGGTTGAGGCTGCAACGCAGGAGCAGGCTGATGAGGTTGCTCAGCAGCTGGCTGACGTCGTGGCTAAGGAATTGGCACTCTAAACGTATTCTTCCGGTGCGAAGACCGGAATGGAGGATAGAGAAAGGGCTGGGAAGGTGTTACCTTCCCAGCCCTTCTTCGTTATCTTAGGCGGGCGTAGGGGATAAGGATGCGGAAAACCCCCGTATCCACGGGGGATACGGGGGTTTGAAAAATTAGTGGTAGAGAGCAGAGAAATTACTTCTTTGCCAGAGCGTCGCGGATCTCCTTCAGGAGGTCAAGCTCGGTCTCTTCCTTTTCAATAGCCTCGTCTTCAGCCTTCTTCTTAGCCAGCGCGAGTTCAGTCAGCTTCTGAGTGGGCACAACAACTGCGAAGTACACAGCAACTGCAATCAGGATGAAGTTGACAATAGCGGTCAGGAACACGCCAACCTTGATCTGGCCGAAGACCAGGAAGTTGTCGAAGTTGGGGGAGCCAACCAGCATGGAGATAGCCGGCATCAGGACGGTCCTGGACAAGCGAGGTCACCACAGCGGTGAAGGCGGTACCCATGATCAGACCAACTGCGAGGTCGATGACGTTACCGCGGATTACAAAATCTTTAAAACCCTTAAAGCATGAGATATAGAATAGCGCCTTTTCGCCTCAGAAAATGCCATATTCTGAGAAAATTTTTCATTGTAAAAGCATGTGTTTTTTTCTTCACAGTGGTTCTGTGGTACCCAATACTTAAGGTCTAGGTCATATAAAGGTGAGTAAAAATCTCTGAAACCTGCGAAAAATCGCGGATTTACGCGGCGTGTACGCGAAAAAATATGCATCTACTGTGCCTATTTATTCCCGGTACGAAACCTAGAAATATGACACACATCACCGCTTAGCGCACCTGGCAAAGCTGAAAGCTTAGCCCAGAGCCTAGCTCGCACTTGCATAATCGGGTGCCGCACCCGTACCGATAAACTCCTCAAAAGTCTTCGCACCCGAAGACACATACTCCTGAGCAATCTGCACACCCACATAACGGTAATGCCACGGCTCAAAACGATAACCGGTCACCGACTGACGACCATCAGGGAAACGCAAAATATATCCGTAACGCGGAGCATTCTTCGCCAACCACTGACCAGCCAGCGTATCGCGGTAACACTCCTCCAGACGGCAACCCTCAGGAGAAGCAAAATCAATCGCCAAACCCGTCTGATGCTCCGAATAGCCGGGACGAGCCGACAACTGATCCGCCACCTGCTGACCGTTCACCGAAACCCAATACTGATAGGTCTGCTGCTGCACCGCATACGAACGATACGCGCTAGATACAAGCAGAGTCACGCCATCGGTCGCCGCCGCATCAATCATCGTGTCCGCCGCCTTAGCTGCCTCAGCACGCAATTGATGACCATAGAACTCCACCAGGTCGCTCGGCTCCCAATCCTGCTGCGCAAAGGGGCGCATCTTATTCACGAGGCAACGCAACGAGTCCGGCTGAGACTCAACACTCGGCTGAGCAAGAGCCAACGGGGAAGAAGACGTGCTCGCAGAAGCTGAAGTGCTGGCAGAAGCACCGGTCGCAGAAGCAACAGGGGAGGGCGCGGCAGAAGAGGCTGCCGCAGTGGAAGAGACACTAGAAGAAGCCGTCGCAGACTCAGAGGCAGAAGCGCTCGCTGCAGAAGATGAAGAGGAGGCACCCTGACCCTGCGAACCACCCTGCGAACCACAAGCCGCCAATAGCGCCGTGCCGCCAACTCCCAGCGCGGCGCCCAAGAGGGTGCGGCGGTTCACCACAGAACTATTAAGAGACTCCTGAGCGGTAGACGTACGGTGCAGGGACTTCACAATAACTCCTCATCATGGCGTAGATGCAAACAAAAAGCGCCGGAAGCCCTAAACCTACCCCGCGAGGGAGTGGAGCCTCCGGCGCCTTCTACTAGAATGCACCACAATACCGGCTAAAAAGCCGCACGCGAACACTAAAAACCTAAAGAACCTCTAATTCTTACGCAGAAGAACCTGCTCCACGGTATGCTCGGCACCCTTCTGAAGAATCAAATGCGCACGAGCACGAGTCGGCAAAATATTCTGCAACAGATTCGGCTCATTCACACTCTTCCAAATGCCGGTCGCCACCTCAACCGCCTGCTCATCGCTTAGCTCCGCATAACGCTTGAAATACGACTCCGGGTTCGCAAAAGCCGAAGAACGCAGAGTCAAGAAACGATTCACATACCAGCGCTCAATATCCTCAGTGCGGGCATCCACATAAATAGAGAAATCAAAGAAATCGCTCAGCGTCAGATCGGAAGTCTCCGGACCCTCAGCCTGAGAAGGCGCCAAAACATTCAAACCCTCAAGAATCAGAACATCCGGTGCGGTGACCTCAATATGCTCATCCGGCATGATGTCGTAATACAGATGCGAATACTTCGGCGCCACCACACGCTCGGCACCGGACTTCACCTGCGACACAAAATTCAACAGGGCACGGCGATCATAAGACTCCGGGAAACCCTTACGGTGCATAATGCCGCGACGCTGAAGCTCCGCGTTCGGGTACAAGAAACCATCCGTCGTCACTAGCTGAACATTAGGCGTAGACGGCCAGCGACTCAAAAGAGCCTGCAAAATACGCGCCGTGGTCGACTTACCCACAGCAACAGAGCCCGCCACACCAATAATGAACGGGACACGCCGCTGAGACACATGTAGAAAATCATTCGTCATATGGTTCAGTGAAGAAGCAGCAGTCACATACAGATTCAGAAGACGAGAAACCGGCAGATAAATACGCTGCACCTCTTCAAGGTCGACAGTTTCACCCAGGCCTCGAAGAGACTCAATTTCCTCAGCGCTGAGGGGAACAGCAATCTCATCGGCTAGGTGCGACCAACGGGAACGGTCTAGATGCATGAAGCGGTCATCGCTAGAAAAATACGGTGCGGTGCTCATTTATCTAAGTGTACGAACTTTCAGCCCGCGGGGAAAATACCCGCCCTCACGGTTTGTTTGAAGAAATAAATTTATGAGAAGAAAAGGACAAAACCCAATAAAGCTAGGAAAGCCACAATAAACGTGACGTATAACGGTATTTCACCGTGCGCATATCTGGATACTTGTGGGATAAACTTATAGCATGTGTGGAATCGTAGGATATGTAGGTCTGGACACTGCTCCGGACGGTAACAAGTTTGATCACAACGCATACGATGTGGTCCTCGAAGGTCTGCGCCGCCAGGAATACCGCGGCTATGACTCTGCTGGCGTGGCAGTTGTAAGCCCCGACGGCATCGTATTCCGTAAGAAGGCAGGCAAGCTCCTGAACCTTGAGAACGAGGTCAAGGAACACCCCCTGCCGGACTCCCAGATTGGTATCGGTCACACCCGTTGGGCAACCCACGGTGGACCCACCGACAACAACGCTCACCCCCACGTTGTCGACAACGGCCGCCTCGCCGTCGTTCACAACGGTATTATCGAAAACTTCGCCGAACTGCGTGCCGAACTGCTCGCCGAAGGCGTAGAGTTCGCATCCCAGACCGACACCGAGGTAGCTGCAGCAACCATCGCAAGCATCTACAACAAGCTCGGTACCGGTGACCTCACCGAGGCAGTACGCGTCGCATCCAACCGCCTCGAAGGTGCATTCACCATCCTGGCTATCCACGCCGACCACCCGGACCGCGTTGTGGCAACCCGCCGCAACTCCCCGCTGGTCATCGGCCTGGGCGAGAACGAGAACTTCCTCGGCTCTGACGTCTCCGCGTTCATTGACTACACCAAGGAAGCCGTCGAAATGGGTCAGGACCAGATCGTGACCATCACCGGCAGCGACTACTCCATCATTGACTTCGAAGGTAACCCCGCAGAGGGCAAGCCCTTCCACATCGAATGGGACGCAGCAGCAGCTGAAAAGGGCGGCTTCAACTCCTTCATGGAGAAGGAAATCCACGAGCAGCCCGCAGCCGTCGAGCAGACCCTCATGGGCCGCCTCGACGAAAACGGCAACCTCACCCTCGACGAACTGAACATTGACGACTCGGTGCTGCGCAGCATCGACAAGATCATCGTCGTCGCATGTGGTACCGCAGCATACGCAGGCCAGGTGGCACGCTACGCCATCGAGCACTGGTGCCGCATCCCCACCGAGGTTGAGCTCGCACACGAGTTCCGCTACCGCGACCCCATCGTGAACGAGAAGACCCTCATCGTGGCACTCTCGCAGTCCGGTGAAACCATGGACACCCTGATGGCAGTGCGCCACGCACGCGAACAGGGAGCAAAGGTTATCTCCATCTGCAACACCCACGGCTCGACCCTGCCCCGCGAATCCGACGCTGCACTGTACACCCACGCAGGCCCCGAAATCGCAGTGGCATCCACCAAGGCATTCCTGGCACAGATCACCGCAGCATACCTGCTCGGCCTGTACCTGGCACAGCTGCGCGGCAACAAGTACAAGGACGAAATCGCTTCGATCCTCGCCGAGTCGCAGAACATGCCCGCAAAGATTCAGAAGGTCATCGACAACGACACCCAGGTCAAGGAACTGGGCGTCGAAATGAAGGATGCCTCCTCCGTAATCTTCCTCGGCCGCCACGTGGGCTTCCCCGTCGCAATGGAAGGCGCACTCAAGCTCAAGGAAATCACCTACATCCACGCTGAAGGCTTCGCAGCAGGTGAGCTCAAGCACGGCCCCATCGCACTGATCGATGAAGGCCAGCCGGTCATCGTAGTGGTTCCCTCCGCAAACGGTCGCGACTCCCTGCACGGCAAGGTCGTCTCCAACATCCAGGAAGTGCGCGCACGAGGCGCCTTCACCATCGTCATCGCTGAGGAAGGCGACGAGGCCGTCAAGCCCTACGCAGACCGCCTCATCACCGTCCCGGCATGCCCCTCGCTGCTGCAGCCCCTGCTGGCAACCGTGCCCCTGCAGATCTTCGCATGCGCACTGGCAGAAGCTAAGGGCCTGGACGTTGACCAGCCGCGTAACCTCGCAAAGTCCGTGACCGTGGAGTAATCCTCAGGAGTAATCCTCGGAAATCGCCTCAGCGATAACGAAAGGGCGGTGGTTGAGTTCTCTAAGAACTCAACCACCGCCCTTGTCGTTTAATCGGGCGGTTATTCGTGGATTAACCAACAAAAATGACGCTGTGAAACAGACATCAACTATGCGTCATATTTGACGCTATCCCACCTAAAAGAAACGAATCTCGCTAGACTTAAAATAAGAGAAACCGCAAACAGGACGCGGTTACCACCCCTACCGTAAAAGGTGCAGCTCATGATTATGGGAATCGGCGTAGATACCGTCAACATTGAACGATTCGAACGAATTGTCACCGAAACACCAGCCTTCGTCCGCCGCGTCTTCACCCCCAACGAACGCACCCGGAACGTACGCTCCCAAGCCGTACGATTTGCCGCCAAAGAAGCCGTCGCAAAAGTACTCGGAGCACCCGCCGGACTCAACTGGCAAGACTGCGAAGTCGCCACCGCCGAAAGCGGCCAGCCCTACCTCATCATTCAGGGCACCATCGCCCGCCGAGCCAAAGAACTCGGCATCAACCGCATCCACCTCTCGCTGACCCACGACGAACCCATGGGCCATCGCCATCGCAACCGCCGAATACCTCAGCGACGCAGAACTGGCGCACCTGCAAAAGTTCAACCCCGAAAGCTACCGACTCAGCGTCATCGCCGGTGATGACACCGACGACTAACGTAGAGTCACACTAACACAGAATTACACCAACACAGAGTCACATCAACATCACAACCAGGTGACCCCTAAGGCCCGCACGGTGCCACCCAAGGAGACAGCAATGAAGCTCATATACACTGCTTCCCAGGTACGCGAAGCAGAAAAGCCCTACATCGAAGCCGCCGACTACGACGGATACCTCATGCAACGCGCCGCAGACGCCGTCGCAGCCGAAGCACAGGAGCTACTCCACGGCACAGAAAACGCCAAAATCCTGCTCCTCATCGGCCCGGGCAACAACGGCGCAGACACCATCTACGCCGGCGCCCGTCTCAGTGCCAAGGGCCACCGCGTTGACGCAGTCATCTTCGACCCCAGCGAAAAGAACCTCGAACTCATCGCCCGCGAAGGTGGCGAAGGCACCCGCGTACTCGACCCCGAACACACCCTCGAACACCTTACCGGCTACGACCTGACCATTGACGGCATCCTCGGTACCGGCTCCAGCGGCGCCGTACACGGTAGTGCCGGCGAATACCTGGGCGTACTCCGTGCAGCGCAGCTCGACGGTAAGCTCGGCGCAGTCCTCGCAGTAGACACCCCCTCCGGAGTCGACAACAACCGCGGAACCGTGCACGAACCCTCCCTGCGCGCCGATCGCACCGTCACCTTCATCGGCCACAAGCTACCGGCAGGCACCTGCCACAGCGTCCACTCCGGAGACATCAAACTCTACGACCTTGGCGTTCCCGAAGCCCTCAACTCCCACAAGCCTGCCCTGCGCGTTCTCGACCGCGAAGACTACCGCGAACTCATCGAAGTACCCGACGAGCACTCCCACAAGTACACCCGCGGCGTACTGGGCATGCTCACCGGTAGCCTCGAATACCCCGGCGCAGCCCTCATGAGTGTACGCGCAGCCCTCAACACCGGCGTGGGCATGGTCCGCTTCAACGCCAATTCTCACGAGCTACGCCAGCTCATGATTGCCCACAACCCCGAAACCGTCTACTTCAGCGGCGCCCCCGCCCTGCAGAGGGTCACCGTATGGGCCGGCGGATCTGGCTCTAGCCACGACTCGCTGGACAAGAACCGCTACCTGCTCCACTCGCCCGAACCCGCCATCATCGACGCGGGCGCCTGCGACCTGGCGGCAGAATACCTGGCAACCGGCAAGCCCCTCGGCTCCCACAAGATCCTCACCCCGCACGCCGCAGAGCTCGAACGCTTCCTGCGCATCGTGCACGAGCTCGCCCCCCGAAACCTGGAAGAAGCACCTGGGTGACGCCATCGTACCCAGCCGCAAGGATATCGACGCAGAGCCCTTCCGCTGGGTGCGCGCCGCCTCCGAACTTTCCGGTGCCACCGTGATGCTCAAGGGTGGCTACACGCTCATTGCGGCACCCAACGGCGCCACCTACAGCGTTGCCGGAGGAAGCCCCTGGCTCGCCACCGCAGGCAGTGGCGACACCCTCACCGGCATCTACGGCGCCCTGCTCGCCCAAACCGTAGCCGCCTTCGACGCCCGCGGAGAAGCCCTAGAAGGGTGCACCTTCGCCTCCATTGGCGCGCTCGCAGTCTACCTGCACGGTGAAGCAGCACGCGCCAGCGCCACCGGAAGCGTTAAGGACGCTCTGCCCGGCCCGGCACCCGCAACCCGCGTCGCGGAGATGCTTCCCGAAGTTATTGCGCGCCTTATCGCCGAATAGGGGAACAGAAAGCGCCCTGATGTTCTGACACTTGTCTAGAAGCGAAGAGCTGACCAGACACCCTGGGCATACAGAAGGGGCGTGAATCCACCGGGAAATGGATTCACGCCCCTTCAACGCGCTTATATCAATACACGATGCCGAGCTGCCTGTGCCGGGACAGCATCACTAAAAACCGGCATACGAACCAGCGGGAGAAACTCCCACCATCCTTCTTAGTACGCGCCTTCCTTAGCGAAAACCGCACGGACAGTACGCAGAAGAATAATGAAGTCACCGGTAAGCGACCAGTTCTCAACATAGTAGAGATCCAGACGAACCGACTCTTCCCAGGAGAGATCACTACGACCCGAAACCTGCCACAGACCGGTAATACCCGGCTTCACCAGCAAGCGGCGGTACGCAATGTCCTCGTACTGCTCAACTTCCTCAACCAGCGGAGGGCGCGGACCCACCAGCGACATATCGCCAATGAACACGTTCCACAGCTGAGGCAGCTCATCAATCGAGTACTTACGAATGAACTTACCAATGGGGGTAATACGCGGGTCGTCCTTCATCTTGAAGAGCACGCCGTTACCCTCGTTCTGCTCCATGAGGCGCTTCTTGACCTCTTCAGCGTCAGTACGCATCGAACGGAACTTCACCATCTTGAAAGCTCACCGTTCAGACCCACACGACTCTGCAGGAAGAAGACCGGGCCACCATCACGCTTCACCAGTAGCGCCACCACCAGGAACAGCGGAGACAACAGAATCAAACCCAGACCCGAAGACACAACATCCATAGCGCGCTTGAAGAACGCCGACAGACCGGTAATACGCGGAGTCGACACGTGCACCAGCGGCAGACCGTTCAACGGCTGCATGTGCATACGCGGACCAGCAATATCGGTCGTCGCAGGAGCCATAATCAGCGAAATATGCGCATCAGCAAGCTTCCAACCCAGCAGGCGAACCTGATCCGGGCTCAAGTGGTGACCATTCGTGACAGCAACCATGTGAATATCGTTCTCGCGGATGGCTTCCATAATGTCAGCCGGAGAAGTGCTGTAACCAAGCACCGGAATCGGTGCACCAGCAACAGTGGTACCCGGGGTAAAACCGGGCAGATAGAACGCAGCGGGGGACAGACCGGAAGCAACCACACCCTCCAGGTTCTTGTACAGGTGCTGACCGGTCGTCACATCAGAAATAATCATCACGCGAGTGAGTGCACGACCGCGGGTACGCGAACGCACCAGACCCTGACGAATCAGCCAACGCTCAACGAGCAGAAGGAACAGACCCAACGGGTAAGCAATCAACAAGTACATGCGGGTGACGTCAACCTTGAGGAAGAACGCCAGAATAATCAGCAGGCAGAAGAAGTAAGTAGTACCGCGAGTAATCAGGCGATACTCCTCGTTGCCGAAACCCATGATGCGCAGGCTACGGGAGCCGTTCACCTGGAGGATAAACCACCAGCCGACGACCATACCGACGCCCAGGAAAATGTAATCAATAGCGGGAATACGACCATCCAGGGCGTTAATAGGCCAAACGTTTACATAGGGCAGGTCAGCATTCTCCCACCCGAAACGAATCAGATGCGCAGCGATAACCGCAATAGCAATGGCGAGAAAATCGCCAAAGTAAAGGGCACGCTGAACCTTGGGATGCCAGCTTCGCTTGACGACGAAGTCTGAACCCCACATTTTTTTAAGACGATCTTGTACTTTCAACGGTGTAATCTTCCCCGGAAATTTGTCCTGTGTCGTGGACTGAGAGCGGCGAATAGGCACATTTACCCCTAATTATCGGTGAATAGGGAATCGTGTCCTAGTCAGTGTTCTGAATGAATGAGTGAACCAGTAATCTTGCTGAGTGAATAGTGGCAGAGACTACGGTAAAGGCGCTGGTAAGGCGCCTAGTGGAACGCTATATGAAGCTAAAGAGCGCATAAACGTGTTCCGTAAACTATTCTACGGGGTCGGGGGTCTTGTGGCGCGAAGAATGAAGGCACAAAGCCTCTTGGGTGTGATGAAATCAATCACAGACAAAGAAGGAAAAAAGGGCCTTCGGGAAGAATGCCTAGTGGAGCTAAGAAACCCCAAAACCATCGGCATGTTTCACGCACCTGCAGGAAAATAACCGACAAATAAAAGACAAACCCCGAAGACCCCACACCCTAAACGCAGGGTGCACAAGAGACATTAAGGACGCTCAAGCCCCGCACGATCCAAAATAAAATCAATCATCGGCTCATAACGACGCGGCGGAACGTTATCGTCCATCGGCACGCACACCGGCAGGTCCCCCTGCTCAGCCGCCACAAACAGACCCGGATCATTACAATCCGCAATACCAATCGTCAGCAACTTACAGGTCGAGGAAGCATAACCAGCCATACCGTGATCCGAAACCACCAGATCCGGAGTCACACCGCGCGCCTTCAACTGATCCAGTGCGATGCGCATCGGGCCGGGGAAATGCGTATGCTGCAGATTACCGTACTGCTCAAACATCACGACATCCATAATCTGACGGACATCGCCGTCCAGGAAGCGCTCGCCCTCCTCAATCTGGAGAACCTCAGCGCCGGCAGCCTTCGCAGCCGCAGCCATCACCGCATAGATGGGGAACAGACCCGCCGGGTGACCGGTCGCAAACAGAATACGAGAACCCGCACGCACCGCCTCACCGAAGATGCGGGCGTACTCCTCCAGCGCGCTGATGCACTGCTTGGCACCAATAGTGTCCTGGCCGTGAGTATGCGAACGATCCGGGTTCAGACCCGCGCGGCGAACCATCACCTCAAACACCGAATCGTAATCCCATTCGCGGGTCCACTGCACACCAAACTCAAGATGCTCATTACCATCCAGGAAACCCTGAATATGGTCCAGGTTATTCTCTCGGGCGGTTGCCACCTCGCCGGTAATACGCACAGAATCCAGGTACGCGGCGAACTCATCGCGGCTCATCGAGAAAGACATTAAAACTCCTCACAACGTGAAAAATACATTACTGCGAGATACCCTCACGTACCTCGGCATAAGCTTCTAGGGTCTTACGCGCCGTCTGATCCCAACCCATCGTGCGGGCACGCGCCGCAGCGTTCGCACCCAACGAATGACGCAGATACGGGGCACGCACCAGACGCTCAATAGCTGCAGCCCAACGCTGCGGAGTACGAGGCGCCACCAGCAGACCCGTACGGTGGTTCTCCACCGCAAAGCGCAGACCGTCAGCATCCGTAGCGAGCACCGCCGCGCCGCACGCCTGCGCCTCCAGAGCCACCAACCCGAACGTCTCAGACGACGACGGGGACGCCACGATATCGGCAGCACGGAAAATATTCGCCAACTCAGATGCCGGAACCGGATCCTTCAAATGCACCCGATCTGCCCACACCCAGCTCAGCTGCACGCTGCAACAGGCGGCGCTCATAATCCGAATCGGAACGACCAATAATGTCCACATCCACCTGCAGATCGGAGGGGAGCAGCGCGAGCGCCTCCACCAGCAGATGCGGGCCCTTCAACGGCTGAGGCCTACCGGCAAACACAATGCGGCAACGAGTCTCCGAGGTGTCATTGAGCGGATGCACGCCAGGAATCGTATGGAAAATCGAGGTGTCAACACCCGGGGGGATAATGGCAAGCTTCTGCGCGTCCGTACCGTAGTACTCGCCCATCTGCTGCGCCTCCAGGGGAGTATTCACAATCACCCGGCTCGCGGAGCTACTCATGAGGCGCTCGGCTCGGTAGCGTTCCTCAGGCTCGGGTGCTTCACCTTCGCCGCGGCGCGCATCCTTGGCGGCAGCCGTCGTATGCGGAGTGAAAAGAACGGGGACCGGGAAGCCGGCGCCCTGAGCCGACCACAGCTGGGATGCGCGAGCCGCAGCCTGACCAGACAGCCAATAGTGGGCGTGAATAATATCCGGGGTGTACAGTGCCTGCTCGACGCACGCCTGCGCAAAATCATCGGTGACCGCAGCCAGCTCATTCTTCGAAAGACCACGGGCGGAGGGCAGATCAAGACTGTGGCGCACAAGGCGCTCGCCGGGCTGAGGAGGCTGACGGAACGGCGAATCAGCCGGAAGCGCCTCACCGCGGTCCAGCGTGAAAACCTCAACCCGTAGCTCGGGATCGAGCTCCAGCATGGCATGCACCGACCGGGCAATATAGACGTTCATGCCGCCTGCATCTCCGCTACCGGGCTGCGCAAAAGGGTCGGTGTGCATGGAATACACGTGAACCGTCCGAACCGGCGGCAGAGTGCTCATCGATGCTTTCCTCTCTCAAAGGTGTACCTTACCTAGTGTAGCGCGATAGGACTTTCGCACACCGGGAGGTCTAGAATTTAGTAGAAGAGAGGCTGTCCAAGCGCAGCCTGTAGTACCCGCCGTCAGAAGGACCGTGAAGGACCATGACTCACCCTCAGCAGCCTGCCGAACCGCTCTACTGCCCGCCCTGCACCCCGGCAGAGGCAGAGCGAAGCGCCACCATTGACCTTGATGCGCTAGAACATAATGTGCGCCGACTCAAGGAACTTATTGGCGACCGCGCGCTCATTGCAGTGATTAAGGCGGATGCGTACGGTCACGGCGCGTACCCGGTGGCACGTTCGGTTATTGCCGCCGGTGCTGACCTGCTGGGTGTGGTGCACGTGAACGAGGCGCTGGAACTGCGTGCTGACGGTATTGAGGCGCCGCTCATGGCGTGGCTGCACACTCCCTCCACCGATTTTGAGGCGGCTCTGCAGGAGAAGATCCGTCTGGGTGTTTCCGGTTGGGACCTGGAGGCGGTAGCCGCCGCCGCTGAACGCACCGGCGAGCGCGCTATCGTGCATCTGAAGGCTGATACCGGTCTGGGTCGTAACGGTGCCACCGCTGCGGATTGGCCTGCGCTGGTGGCTCGTGCCGCCTCCCTGGAGGAGTCTGGGCTGATTACGGTTGAGGGTATTTTTAGCCACCTGGCGGTTGCCGATGAGCCGACCCGCGCCGAGACTGCACAGCAGCTTGATACCCTGGATACTTTTGTGGCTCAGGCTCGTGATGCTGGCCTGGCCCCGAAGATCGTGCATTTGGCGAACTCCCCGGCGACCCTGACCGCCTCGCTGGAGGGTTGGGACACGGAGGAGCGTCTGCTCGGTGACGGCGTGCGTTGCGGCCTCGCGCTGTACGGTCTTTCCCCGCTGCCGGAGGTCACCGCTGAGGACCTGGGGTTGAAGCCCGTCATGACGGTGGGCAGCTACATTGCCGCCGTGAAGGAAGTTCCTGCAGGTCAGGGCGTTTCCTACGGTCTGCGCTACCACACTCCCAAGGCAACCACCCTGGCGCTGGTGCCGCTCGGCTACGCTGACGGCGTGCCGCGCATTGCGGAGAACGCGCCGGTGCGCATCTACCCGGGCGCGCAGAACGCGGAGAACGGCTCCGTGCCTAATAGTGCGGAAGGTAAGACCTACCGCGTGGTCGGCCGCATCGCCATGGACCAGATGGTCGTTGACCTGGGCGAACCCGGCCTGAGCGACCCCGCCCTGGGCTACCTGGGTGCGCCCGCCATCCTTTTTGGTGCCGGTGAGAACCCGTCCGTGGAAGAGTGGGCGGATGCCGCGCAGACCATTAACTACGAAATCGTGACCCGCATTTCGTCCCGCGTGGAGCGCCTCTACGTCGGCGGCTCCTGGGTTGAAGCTGAACTGAACGAGCTGTGGGGCACCGGGCAGGAGCAGGAGAGCTAATGAGCGCTGAGTACATTTCTGCCGCCCTCGACCTGGACGTGACCGGCTCCGACCATACCCGCCGCCTGGCGCTCACCCTGGCGCAGCACCTGAACGCCGGGGACGTACTGTTGCTCTCGGGCGAGCTCGGCGCGGGCAAGACCACATTCACCCGCTCCCTGGGTGAAGGCCTGGGCGTGCGCGAAGGCGTTATCTCACCGACCTTCGTGCTCTCGCGCGTGCACCCGAACCTGCCGGACGGACCCCGACCCGGCGGCCCCGACCTGGTGCACGTGGACGCCTACCGCCTCTCCAGTGCCGAAGAGCTCGACGACCTGGATCTGGAGTTCTCCCTGCCGCGCTCTGTGACCGTCATCGAGTGGGGCCGCGATAAGGCTGAACACCTGAGTGATTCCCGCCTGGAGCTGGACTTCACCCGTCTGACCGGCGCGGATGCACGCTTCGCCTACTCGGGTGCCGAAGAGTTCAGCTGGGACGACGAAGACGAGGACGAAAGCGACGAGGATGCGGACACACCCGAACCTCGCCTGCTGCGGGTGCGTGCCTTCGGCTCCCGCTGGGAGCACGCTTTTGACGCACTGAAAGAGGCCCTGCAGAGCGCCTAGAGCCCGCGCGTTAGAATGATAGGGTGCTAGTACTTGCCCTTGATTCATCCGCCACCGCATCTGTGGCGCTCGCCCGTGTGCACGGCTCCGAAGCCGGTGCGTCCTTCGAAATCCTCGCCCGCTACGAGAGCGAAGATACCCGCTCCCACGCCGAGGTGATGGGCCCCTACGCGCAGGCGGCCCTGCAGGACGCTGGCGTGCGCGGCGAAGATTTGGATGCGATTCTGACCGGTACCGGTCCGGGACCTTTTACGGGTCTTCGCGCCGGTATCGTTACTGCGCGCGCTCTGGGTTTTGCCTGGTCGGTGCCGGTGTACGGCATGATGAGCCTGACCGCGCTGGCTGAGCGTGCTGTGTCTGGCGTGGCTGCTGGTGAAGAGAACGTAGAACGAGCGTTCGCCTCTGCTGGAAGTGCTGAGCTTGTAGAAGGTGCTGAGCTGCTCGTACTCTCCGACGCGCGCCGCCGCGAAGTCTACTCCGCCCGCTACCGCGTGAACGCCGAAGGCTACAGCCTGGTGGACGGCCCGAACGTATGCCCCGCCTCCGAAATTCTGTCCGGTGGGGCTCCCTCCTACGCTTACGGCTACGGTGCTGGCCTGTACACCGAGGCTCTCGAAGAACACGGCTGGACCATCGTGGATTCTGCCCGCGAGGTTCACCCCCACGCCGAGTACCTGGTTGCCGCCGCGGCACGCCTGGGCGTAGAGAACCTGAGCGAGGACACCTCCGCCCAGTACCCTGCGCGACTCAGACGCAAAGGTCCCCGCCGCAATGCTCGCCCGCCAGCAGAAGTTATACCGCGCATAC